>Ga0194129_10003223_pt1 | contig 22940 bp, 18 predicted proteins | sample TA2KigCa35mmetaG_FD_150862 | JGI IMG/M metagenome (GOLD analysis project Ga0194129, IMG submission 150862) | Freshwater microbial communities from Lake Tanganyika, Tanzania - TA2015038 Kigoma Deep Cast 35m | ecosystem: Environmental > Aquatic > Freshwater > Lake | place: Tanzania: Lake...
CCCGTCGTGCTGGTGGCGGAGAATCTCAAGGCGCAGGAGACGCTGCACCAAGACCTTGAAACGTGGTTCAAGGCCGCGGCACCAGGGCGAAGATTTGAGCCGCAGAGTTCAACGGCAACGCCCGAAACCGACCATTCGTTCAAGGCTTCGCCTCCGTCAGCCCTTAATTCTGAGCTACTCTTTTTTCCCGCATGGGAAATCCTGCCGCATGAGGACAAGCTCCCGCACGCGGATGTTATCAGCGAGCGATTGGAAACGCTGGTTGCACTAATGCGGAATGCGGAGTGTGGAAAGCGGAATGTGGACCCGACGGCCGCAGTTTCTGATTTTGCCATCCGCACCCCGCAAACCGCGCTAGTTACGGCGAGTATCACCGCGTTGCTCCAACGCACTTTCCCGCCGGTCATGTTCGCAGCGCGCACACGCACGTTGCACCGCGGTGGGCGCGTGGACCCGCTGGACCTCATCGAGTGGCTGGAGGACAACGGTTACGATGCCGAGGCCCAAGTATCAGCCAAGGGGGAAGTCGCGCTGCGCGGCGGCATTGTAGACGTGTTCCCGCTCACGAGTCCGTGGCCGGTTAGGTTGGAGTTTTTTGGCGATGAATTGGAGTCGTTACGAACGTTCGACCCGGTCACGCAGGTCTCGCGCGAGGGTGGGGAGTTGGGAGAAATCATCCTGCCGCCGGCGGGTGAACTGGGGGTGCTCAAGCGCAGTATTCAGACTCCGGTGTCCGGCCCATTCTCCCAACCGCGCGCTTGCTCCACTGCTCCGTTCGCGACGTTGCTGGATTACCTTCCGGACGAGACCATCCTGCTTCTTAGCAATCCTGAGGCCATTGAAGCGCACGCGGAAAGTTACGGTGGGCAAGCTCCGCTCGGTAGCCCGTTCATCGCGGGTTGGGAGGAACTACGCAGCGAATTAATTCGACGCAAGATGACTGTAGTAGCGCTCTCGGAGGATGAGCTGGACATGTCGGGCGACCCCAGCCCCATCACCAACGCGCACTCCCTCGATGATGACAAGGGGTCAGAGGGACCATCCCTTGCTCGGCACGCGGACTCCGCCGCTGAGGAAGCCTCACCCAGCACGCATCACTTTTCACTTCAACTCGCCTCCCTCGAGGCTTTCCGCCCCATTCCCGACCGGATGCCGGAGCAGGAAGTTGCGCTGGCGCAGCGGCAGGCATTCTTCCTCCAACTCGCCGGTTGGCTGCGACAGGGCTTTTACGTTCAGGTGGTATGCAACAACGACGGTGAGGCGCAGCGCTTTCAGGAGGTGTGGCAGGAGACGGTCATGAAAGGCACTAGCGCAACGCCGGCAGCCGGTGGAAACGCTGCCCGTCCTGCGTTGCAACTCGGCTCCCTCGCGCGCGGTTGTTTGTGCGAGGCGGCGAAGTTTGTGGTCGTGACGGACGCTGAGATATTTGGCCGTTACAAGGTGCAGCGACCGCGAAGGATGAAATCGGCGCATGCGGTTGCCGCTCGCTCAGCGCTGGATATTAATTTCGCGGAGCTGGAGGAGGGCGATTATGTCGTTCACTTGCAGCACGGCATCGGGCGGTTCAAAGGCTTGAAGGTGTTGCCCACGAACAAGCCCAGTCGCGAGCGGCATCACTTGGATGCGGCGGCGCTAGGACTGAACGTCGAACAACGAATTACGAATGCCGAAGCTCCGGCAGGGAACCGGAGCACGGAATCGCAATTTAATCAGAGCCGCCCCGCGTCGGCTGCTACCCGTGTCGAGGAAGGCGTCGAATGCCTCGTGCTGGAATACGCCCCGTCGGACACGGATCGCGAGCCGCCCAAGCTCTACGTCCCCGTTACGGAAGCGCATCTCATCAGCAAATACGTGGGCGCGGGCAAGGCGCGTCCGCCGCTCAACACGCTGGGTGGGAAGCGCTGGGAAAAGACCAAGCAGCAGGCCGAGCGCGCCGTGCGCGACCTCGCATCTGAGCTGCTCGCGATTCAAGCCAAGCGGGCCACGCAGCCGGGCCACGCGTTCGGACCAGACACGCCCTGGCAGCGTGAGTTTGAAAGCTCCTTTATCTTCGAGGAAACGCCCGACCAGCACCGCGCCATCGAGGAGGCGAAGCGCGACTTGGAGATGCCCAAGCCGATGGATCGCCTCATCTGCGGCGACGTGGGCTTCGGCAAAACGGAGGTTGCCATCCGCGCTGCGTTTAAGGCCGTGATGGGCGGTCGGCAAGTGGCGGTGCTCGTGCCCACGACCGTGCTCGCGCAACAGCATTACAACACCTTCCGCGAGCGCATGGCGGATTATCCTGTGCGCGTCGAGTTGCTGTCGCGCTTCCGCACCAGAAAAGAGCAGGTCAAGATTGTCGAGCAGCTGGCGGCGGGCACGGTGGACATCGTCATTGGCACGCACCGGCTGGTGCAAAGCGACGTGGCGTTCAAAGAGTTGGGGCTGGTCATCATCGACGAGGAGCAACGCTTTGGCGTGCTGCATAAGGAGAAGTTCAAGCTGATGCGCACGCACGTGGACGTGCTGACGCTCAGTGCGACACCGATTCCGCGCACTTTGTATCTCGCGCTCACCGGCGCGCGGGACATGAGCACGATTCAAACGCCGCCGCAGGATCGTTTGCCGGTGGAAACCATCGTCGAGCACTATGACGAGCGCGTCATTCGGGATGCCATCTTGCGCGAGTTGGAGCGGGGCGGGCAGGTGTTCTTTCTGCACAACCGCGTGGAGACCATTGAGGCAATGCGGGTGCGGCTGGCGGGTCTGGTGCCGCAGGCACGCGTCGTGGTGGGTCATGGGCAGATGAGCGGCGACGAGTTGGAGCAGGTGATGACGAAGTTCGTGAACGGCGAGGCCGACGTGCTGCTGTCCACGACCATTATCGAGAGCGGCTTAGATATCCCAAACGCGAACACCCTGATCATTGACCGGGCGGATCGGTTTGGGTTGAGCCAATTGTATCAGTTGCGCGGGCGGGTGGGCCGTTACAAGCACCAGGCATTCGCCTACCTGCTGCTGCCACGCCATGCGCGTCTGCTGACGGACGTGCGCAAGCGCATGAGCGCCATTAAGCAATACGCGCAGCTTGGCAGCGGTTTCAAAATCGCCATGCGCGATCTGGAAATCCGCGGCGCCGGCAACCTGCTCGGCGCGCAACAGAGCGGCCACATCACGGCGGTGGGCTTCGAGCTTTACTGCAATTTGCTTAAGCAGAGCGTGGCCGTGCTGAAAGGCGAGAAAGTGAAGCAGCGGACAAACGCAACGCTGAGGCTGGATTTCTTGGCCATGAATCCGGTCGCGGAGGTCAGTGAGCCAGTAATCAGTGTTCAGTCTTCAGAGAAGACTGGTTCGCGTGGCACGTCGGCCCGTCCAGCTTCGTCCATTTCGGTCCCGCGCGAGGCCAGCGTGTGGATTCAGGAGAGCCGCCGCGAGCGGGAGGAGGAAGTAATCGAGGTTAAGAAAGGCGGAGCCTTCCTGCCAGCTACTTACATCACCGAGCCACAGCACCGCATTGAAGCGTATCGTAAACTGGCGCAGGCCGAGTCGAAGGCGAACGTTGACGCGCTGGCCCGCGAGTTGAAAGACCGCTACGGCAAGCCGCCCAAGCCGGTCGAGCTGTTGCTGCTGGCCACGGAGTTAAAGCTGCTCGCTGGGGAACGCGGCCTTGACGAAATTGAGACCAAAGCCGGGAAACTGATGCTTCATCGGCGCGGCGACTTCATCCAACTTGGCGGCAAATTCCCCCGCCTGACTAAATCCGAGCCGCTCGCGCTGCTCAAAGAGATCAAGAAGTTGCTGATATCGCTATGAGTTTGCCCACCTTGACACGCATGAGGATTAGCAAAATTATCATCACGTGAAGTCGCTTGTTTCGCTGTCCGCCCATTCTGCTCTCCCGCCTCGTTCCGGTCAGCTTGCCACTGCAGGCACTCTTGCGGGCATCGCGCTGCCGCACGTGCACGCGGCCGGCAGCGATCAGGTGAACGTTGCGCTCATCGGCTGCGGCGGGCGCGGCGGCGGCGCGGCCTCGAACGCGATGAACCAGAGCGGCCCGCCCAAGCTGGTAGCCATGGCCGATGTGTTCGAGCACCGTTTGAAGACCAGCTACGACACGCTCAAGCGCAAGCACAAGGACCAGGTGGACGTGACGGACGACCGCAAGTTCATCGGCTTCGACGCCTACAAGGGCGCGATGGACTGCCTCAAGAAGGGTGACGTGGCGATCTTCACCACGCCGCTGGCCTTCCGCTGGGTGCACTTCAAATACGCCATCGAGAAGGGCCTGAACGTTTTCATGGAAAAGCCGCTGACGGCGGACGGCCCGACGTCGCGGCGGATGCTCGCGCTGGCGGCGGAGGCTTCGAAGAAGAACCTCAAGGTGGGCGTCGGCCTCAAGTCGCGCCACAGCCGCGCGCTTCAGGAGCTGCACAAGCGGATCCAGGACGGCGAGATTGGCGACATCACGATGCTGCGCGGTTACCGGATGCAGGGTCCGATTGGCTCGGCCTTTTCCACGAAGTGGCCCGGCCAGCCGGGCGAGTTGATGTGGCAGATTTCGCGGTTCCACAGTTTCCTGTGGGCGAGTGGCGGCGGCTTCAGCGACTTCTGCATTCATCACGTGGACCACCTTTGCTGGATGAAGAACGCGTGGCCGGTGAAGGCGCAGGCGGTGGGCGCGCGCACTTACCGCACCAGCCCGGACGGCGCGCCGTATGTGGATCAGAACTTCGACAGCTACGCGGTCGAATACACCTTCGCCGACGGCGCGAAGATGTATATGAACGGCCGCAACATGCTCGGGGCGGAGCCCGTTTATTGCAGCTTTGCGCACGGGACCAAGGGCATGGCAATCGTGTCGAAGCAGGGCGACTGCGGCCGGCCTTCGAGCACGTATCGCTCGCAAAACCCGGCCAACGAGAGCCTGCTCTGGAAGTCCAAGGAGGCGAAGGACGGCCCGGATGATCCGTTCCTCAACGAGTGGGCCGCGCTGATGGATGCGATCCGCAATGACAAGCCCTTCAACGAGGCCGCGTCCGGCGTTTATGCGAGCGCCGTCACCTCCATGGGCCGCTACGCCGCGCACACCGGGCAGGAGATCACGCTCGACGAGTTCCTAAACCATGAGCACGAATACGCGCCGGGCGCGGACAAGTTCACCTTCGACAGCCCCGCGCCCGTGCAGGCGGACAAGGACGGGAAATATCCAGCGCCGCAACCAGGTATCAAGACGAAGCGCGAATACTGAGGCGGGGTTGTGCAGTTCAAACTCGGGAGGACATGCCTTGGGGTGAGGTTTCGGAGGTCCCAAAAGAAAACTTTGATGCGCCATTCTCTCCCCGCGAAGGGCATGCAGGATTGTAGAGGTTTTTGGGTTGGCCGGCCACGACCGCACGCGGGTCGCGTGCGCTCTTAAACCGGACGCCCAATTCCAATCGTGCGCCTTGCTTCACCTTGCCAAGTGTTCTGCCGAGTATTCTGGTCGCCTCACTTTGCATTCGAATGAACCACCCAAACCAGCGTCTTAATGACTCCTCCAGAATCAATGCCTATGAAATCTTTCAAGACCTCGCGTCGCCGGTTCTTGCAAGCGGCAGGCGGCCTTGGCCTCCTCAACCTCGCCACACCGGGTCTCGTCTTGGGCAAGGATAAATTTGACGCTTCGGGCAAGGCTGTGGCCTCCAAGAAGTGCTGCATCTTCTTGCTGCTCTGTGGTGGGCCGAGCCAACTTGACACGTGGGATTTGAAGCCGAACGCGCCCGCGGAGATTCGCGGACCTTACAAACCTATCCCTTCCAAAGTGCCGGGCATGCAGTTAAGCGAGTTGCATCCCAAGCTGTCCCAAGTTACCGACCAGTTTTGCCTCATCCGTTCGATGACGCATCCGCGGCCGATCAACAACCATTTCGACGCGATGCACAATCTGCTGTGTGGCCAGGTCGTCGAGCGGGTGCGCGAGGGCGTGCCTGATGATTTGCCCTACATCGGCTCGGTGGTGGCGAAAAATCTCGCCAATGATCGCAACCTGATTTCCAACGCGTGGCTCATCAAGTGCGTGGGCGCGCCGGTTTTCTGTGCGCCGAACATCGGTTCGGGCGGCTATCTCGGGTCGGCCTACGCGCCGGTGTTCATAGGGTCGGCGGACAACCATCCGGCGATGCCTAAGTTCAAGCTGCCGGAAATCTATGACATGGCCGATCCCGCCCGATTACAGCAACGGCGGAGGTTACTCGAAACGTTGGAATCCGATCGCCTTGCACAGGAACCGCAGGCCAAGGACTGGCATGAACTCCGCGAACTGGCCTACGACGCGATGACGCGGCCTGAAGGGCGCGCCGCCTTTGACTTGAGCCAAGAGCCTATCTCCGTTCGCGAACGTTACGGGATGCATCCGCTTGGCCAGAACCTGCTGCTTGCACGCCGCATGGTTCAGGCCGGCGTGCGCTTCGTCACTGTCAATGGCTGGGTCGGTCCCGCGCCCGGCGAGAACGGCGGCGGCCCGCCGAGTTCAAGCTGGGACATGCACGGCGGCAACATGGGCATGGGCAATGCCTTCAGCAACGGTTCTTACGGCATGAACCACTGTCTACCACGGCTAGACGAAGCGCTCTCCGCGCTGCTCACGGATTTGAAGGATCGCGGAATGCTAGAAGACACGCTCGTCGTGGCCGTCGGTGAATTTGGGCGCACGCCGGTCATCCTCACGCAAGGGCCACCTGGCCGTCAGCACTGGCCGCAGTGCTTCTCGGCGATCATCGCGGGCTGCGGCATTCGCGGCGGGGCAATTTACGGTGAGTCAGACAAGACTGCCTCTTATCCCGTGAGCAATCCCGTGACGCCACAGGACCTTCACGCCACCGTGTTGCACGCGCTCGGGGTCCCGTTAAATGACCTCGGAAAAAACACCGGCATTATGCGGCCACCCTTCTCCACCGGCAAACCGGTCACGGCGCTTTTTGGCTGAACCCGCGATGCCCGCCTAGACGGCAATCGCTGGTGCAGCCAGGAAAGCACGCGTGCTGCGAATGGCAGGTCGGTGACGGTCCTCGCCGTGGCAGCCTCGCTGAAAAACGAAGCTCTCGCTTTTCACCAACCTCAGCCGCGCTAGCCGACCAAAGTGGCTAAAAAGGGACACCTCGGGCATTTCCGGGCAGGAAAATGCTCATGGAATCGAGCGGTCGTTTTACTACCGAGGCAAAAAGGCTTAAAAAAGGGGTTCCAAGGCGCACAAAATTTTTTCCGACCGTTGGCATTGCCATTGCTTACTGTTTCGTGCGCTGGTCACCAGCAGTTAACAAATGCGTTCCGTCCGGCGGAAGCACGCGGGATTTCGCCAGCACTTCGCCGCGCGCCGCCAGAGCGAAAGACACCCAATGAAGAAAATCGAAGCCATCATCAAACCGTTCAAATTGGAGGAAGTGAAGGACGCCCTAAGCGACATCGGAGTCGAAGGCATGACCGTCACGGAAGTGAAGGGGTTTGGCCGCCAGAAGGGCCATACCGAAATCTATCGCGGCTCGGAATACACTGTGGACTTCCTTCCCAAGATCAAGCTGGAGCTTGTGTTGCCCGACGCTCGGGTAGATGCCGCCGTGGCCGCTGTAGTTAAAGCCGCCAAGACCGGCAAGATCGGCGACGGCAAAGTGTTCGTCTCCACTGTCAACGACGCCATTCGCATCCGCACCGACGAGAAAGGTGATACTGCAGTTTAACCCGCTAAACGAAATCTACTAATCAGAAACTAAACATGAAAAAACTTTTTTTCTCCCTCACCCTGTTCTCGCTATTGGCGGCGACCGTGCAACCACTACTCGCCCAAGCTCCGCCAGCAGCTGCTCCGGCTGCTCCCGCTCCGGCTGCTGAGGCGCCAAAACCCAAGGATCCCAGCCTGGAGGAGCGCGTCGCTGAGATTGAGGCCTACATGAATAACGTGGCGCGTCCCACCACTGGGAACACCAACGGCATTGTCTCTAAGGTTGCCGGCCCTGGGCCCGGCCACAATGCCTGGCAGATGACCTCCACGGCCCTAGTGCTCTTCATGACGCTGCCTGGCTTGGCGCTTTTCTACGGCGGCTTGGTGCGCAAGAAGAATGTCCTTTCCGTGATGGCACAATGTTTGGGCATCGCAGGACTGGTGACCATCCTTTGGTGGATTTGTGGTTACAGCTTGTCCTTCTCCTCAGGGACACCGTTCCTAGGCAACCTCGATATGGCGTTGTTCAAGGGTGTTGACGGTAATGGCGTCGGCCAAGGTAGCAACTGGATCTCGAACAACATCTGGGCGATTTTCCAGCTCACCTTCGCCATCATCACTCCGGCGCTGATCGTTGGCGCGATTGCCGAGCGCATGAAGTTTTCGGCCATCCTGCTGTTCGTCACGCTGTGGATGTTCGCGGTTTACTTCCCCTTCGCGCACATGGTTTGGGGCGCTGATGGCCTAATGTGCGGCCCGCTTAACCCAAAGGCTGCTATCAAGGCACTAGACTTCGCTGGTGGCACCGTGGTGCATATGACCTCGGGCTGGAGCGCGTTGGTGCTTTGCCTCATCCTTGGTCCGCGCCTTGGCTTCGGTAAGCAACCCATGCCTCCCCACAGTATGGCAATGTGCATGATCGGAACCGGCATGCTCTGGGTGGGCTGGTATGGTTTTAACGCTGGTTCTGCGCTGGCTGCCGATGGTATCGCCGCGCAGGCCTTTACCACCACCACGCTCGCGGCAGCTACCGCCGGCTTTGTCTGGGCTACGGCAGAGTGGCTCTTCAAGGGCAAGCCCTCGGTCTTGGGCTTTTGCTCCGGCATCGTAGCGGGCCTTGTGGTAGTGACACCCGCCTGCGGCTTCATCAGCACTAGCGGTGCGATGATTATAGGTGTACTGGGGGGCTTCGTACCCTTCTTAGCCTGTGCTTACCTAAAGAAGATGTTCGGCTATGACGACGCACTCGACACGTTCGGCGTCCACGGTGTAGGCGGCACGCTTGGCGCGCTGATGACCGGTATCCTTGCAACTAAGGAAGCCAACCCCATCGTCGAGGGTCTCTCCGCTGGTTTGTTAGGTAACCAGCTTAAGGCCATTGCCATCACGCTAGTATGGTCAGTCGTCGCCACCGCGATCATTGCATACATTGTGAAGGCCGTCGTCGGCCTGCGCCCGACGGAAGAGACCGAGACCATCGGCCTCGATCTGGCAGAGCATGGAGAGGAAGGCTATCACGGTTAATCCCAACCACTGACACGGCCCGCCGCGTCAATAACTGCGACCCGCGAGTCGCAGTTGGCGCGGCGGGTCCGTTTTTAGGGGTGATAAACTCCAGCTTTGGCCTTGTGCGTCTGCGTTTAAGCCCGCCCGCCGCAAAATTAATCTTCCGCCGCTGCCTCCGCGGCTTATCCTGACGCCATGGGAATGCGACGCGAGGCGCGGGAACGCGCCGTCCAGTTTCTCTTTCAATGCGATTTAAACGCCCCCGAAATGGTGGATGAGGCGCTCGATCATTTTTGGGATTCGCAGCGGCGCGCCGCGCTGTCGCAGGCCAACGACGGCAAGGCCACTTGGGGTGAGCAAGTCCAGCTCCCACCGCCCACCGCCGCCGAGGCCGCCCTGCGGCTGTTCGCTGACCCGCTCATCAAGGGCGCGCTTGAACATCGTGCGGCGATTGACATCGTCATTCAGAAGCACGCAAAAAACTGGGACCTACACCGCATGGCTGCCGTGGATCGCAACATCCTTCGCCTAGCGATCCACGAGATGCTGCACCGCGAAGACATCCCGCCCGTGGTCAGCATCAACGAGGCGGTGGACATTGCTAAGAAGTTCTCCACCGATGACAGCGGCAAGTTCGTCAACGGCATCCTCGACAAGGTGCGTGGTGAGCTCATGCGCCCCGCGCGCGGCCCCATGCCCCCGTCCGAGCCTTAATTTGCTATGTTCGCTGATTTGCACATGCACACGACCTTCTCGGACGGGACATTTTCCCCGGAAGAGATGGCGCAGGCGGCGCAGCGGCACCGGCTCGCGTGTGTGGCGCTGACCGACCACGACACGATCGCCGGATGCGCGCGCATGGCTGCAGAGTGTGCGCGGCTGGGCATCGAGTTCGTCAACGCCACGGAGTTGACGGCCGAGATGGACGGTGTGGAAGTTCACATCCTCGGCTACTTCATTGATTTGGCGGACGCGCACTTCCTGGCGAACCTCGTCAAGTTTCAACACGCGCGGCAGCAGCGCATCCGCGACATGGCGGCGCGTTTGCAGGCACAGGGAATTCCTCTCCAGGCCGAGGCCGTGTTTGCCATTGCCCGGTGTGAGTCGCCGGGCCGCCCGCACGTCGCGCGGGCTCTGGTGCAGGCCGGACTCTGCAGCTCGATGGACGAGGCCTTCGAACGCTTCCTCAAAAAGCATCGGCCCGCGTGGGTGCCAAAGTTTAAGATCTCTGCCTACGACGCCATCGAGTTGATCCACCGAGCCGGCGGCGTCGCGGTCATCGCGCACCCGGCCTTGAACAAGAGCGACGAAATCATCCCCGCGCTGGTCGAGGCGGGTATTGACGGCATCGAGTGTTTTCACACGCGGCACTCCACGGCAGCGAGCGAGCATTACATGCTGCTGGCGGAGCACTACGGCCTGGCCATCAGTGGCGGTTCGGACTGCCACGGCATGAACAAAGGCCGCCCGCTCATGGGCGGCATCAAGCTGCCCATCATCCAAGTTCGCCAACTCGAAGCCCGTGCCCGCGCCATCCGGGAAAAATCGCTTCTGGCTGCGTAGGTTCCTCCGGCCAATTCCCGCCTGCTGCTTCTTCACGCACCTCGCTTTACGTTTCGCATGGGATTGTTCTCCAAAATCAAGGCCGGTCTCCAAAAAACCGCGGCCCACCTCGGCCATGAGCTTAAGCGCATCGTCACCGGCTCGCCAAAACTCACCGGCCAGACCCTCGAACAATTGGAGCACACCCTCCTCGGTGCCGACCTCGGGATGGCGATGACCCAGCAGATCCTCATCGCCGTTAAGAAAGCCTACGAATCCCAAGGCAGCAGCGGGCTCGATGTTTTAGCCATCGCCACGGCCGAGGTAGAACGCAGCCTCTCTTCGACCAACGCTGCGCTGCGACAGCAGCCGGATGGTTTGACTGTCGTCTCAATTGTCGGCGTCAACGGCACTGGCAAGACCACCACCTCCGCGAAGCTCGCCCACCAGCTTCAATCGCAGGGCCAATCCGTCGTCCTTGCGGCCTGCGACACCTTCCGCGCCGCTGCCATTGAGCAGCTCAAGCTCTGGGGCCAGCGCCTCAAGGTTGAGGTCATTGCCGGCGCCTACAACGCCGATCCCGCGGCCGTCGCGCACGACGCAGTCACCGCTGCGAAGTCACGCGGATCGAGTTACTTGCTCGTGGACACCGCCGGTCGCCTGCACACTAAAACCAACCTGATGAAGGAATTGCAGAAGGTTCATCGCGTGATGGGTAAGCAGCTCCCTGAGGCGCCGCACGAAGTCCTGCTCGTGCTCGACGCCACCACCGGCATGAACGCCCTCCAGCAGGCGCGCGAGTTTCACAAGGCTGTGACTTTAACTGGCCTCGTCGTGACAAAGCTCGATGGCACGAGCCGGGGCGGCATGGTCGTGGCCATACAGCGGGAGCTTGGTTTACCCATTAAGTTCATCGGTCTGGGTGAGCAGCCGGACGACCTCCAGCCCTTCAATGCGCGACAGTTTGCTGAGGCACTGTTTGGTGAGAGGTGAAGCGCCAAGGTTCGCCGCGCGCTCGCAGTCACAAGCAAATCTGCCCACACAAAACCGCACGCCGTGCGCCCGTTGTTCTCGGAAGATTTCCTGCCAAGCCATACCATCTCCGCCAAGCCAGCAGCGCAAAGGCAGCGGCTTCGATGGCTTCTGGAGGCCAGCCCAGGTCGGCGGAGGTTTGGACTTGGATGCTTGGGTGCGCTGTTCGCAAGGCGCTGGCAATAGCTTTGCGGAGTACGGGGTTGTATGCACCGCCGCCGGTAAGAACCACGAGACTGGGCGGAGTCGGCAGGTGGCGTTTGTAGTTCAACGCGATGGAGTGCGCTGTGAATGCGGAGAGCGTGGCCAGACAGTCCGGCTGCGCGAGTCGGACCCGCTTCATCTCAGCCAGCGCAGGCAGGAGGAACGACTCGCCGAACAGCTCACGGCCGGTGCTCTTGGGCGGTGTTTTACGGAAGAACGGGTGGCGTAGCCAGCGTTGAATTAATGGCTCACAGACTTTTCCCTTCGCGGCGCGGCGGCCGTCTCGGTCGCAAGTTTGCCGACCATGAGTGAAGTGCCGCATCGCAAGATCGAGCAACATGTTGGCAGGGCCGGTATCGAAGGCCAGCACGCGCGGTTGCGCGCCGCGTCGCCAGTCGAGTGAAGTTACGTTACTGATGCCGCCAAGGTTGTTCACGCAAACGTGCTGGCCGCGCTTGGCAAAGACGACTTGGTGAAAGAGCGTGGCGAGCGGTGCGCCTTGGCCACCCGCCGCAAGGTCGGCCACGCGAAAGTTGCTCACGACGGGAACGCGGAGAGCCTCGGCGAGATACGTCGGCTCCCCCAGTTGAAGCGTCGCGGGTCGCGTGCGATGCGGGTGATGGAAAACGGTTTGGCCGTGCAGGCCGATGAGTTGGGCGCGTCGCGCGCTGGCATGGCACTTAGTGGCCGCTGAGTAGAACCGCCCGAGGTCGTGATGAAGTTGGGCAAGTTCCCAGCTGTTAACCTCGCCGCACGAGGCAGATTTTAGGCGGCTTTGTAGCACCCTCGGAAATTCTGCGCGCCACAGTTTTAGCAGCTTAATTGCGTCTGCTGATACGTCGCACATCGCGCAGTCCACCCCGTCTAGGCTCGTGCCGGACATGATTCCTAAGACGCGAAGTGGGGCTGGCCTCTGGCCGGTCTTGGCATGCGTCCAGTCCGTATTGTCGCGGCCTTGGGTGGAATGCCCCTCTAGAGCGGTGGAAGCCCAAATCATTTTACGACTTTGCGGCTGTCGGTCGTCCTTCACTTTGTGGGGTAGTTGATCAATGCTGCACACACTTTCCCGGGCCGCCGCCCGGCTGGCAATTATGAAGGTTCTGTTTCTGCACGCGCATTTTGATGATTACGAGTTCACCGCCGCTGGGACTTTTGAGCTATGGCGGCGCCGGCTGGGCGCAGACTTCACGGCGAAGGTCATTGTCTGCACGGACGGCAAGGCGGGGCATCACTTCCGCACACGCGCGGAAACGGGCGCGCTGCGGCTGCGCGAGCAGTCGGCGGCGGCGGCCATTGGCGGGTTTCAGACGGAGCCGCTGCGTTTGCCGAACGGGCAAATTCCGCGCGAAGCCTGCCTGCGCGTGACGACGGATTTACTTGCGGCGTTGTGGAAGGCGATTCGCGACTTCGAGCCGGATTACCTTTTCTGTCCGCCCGTCGCCAGCGACCCGCGCGCGGGCGTTCACGTGGACCATGTTGCCGTGGCCACGGCGGTGCGCGAGGTGGCCTACATGATCAACGTGCCGCACGCCTTCACGCCCGAGTATCCAGCGGATGAGACGAAGTCCACGCCGGTGAAAGTGCCGGTGATTCTCAACACCTACGACACCTACCAGTTCGGCGAAAATGCGCATGACCTCGCGGTGAATGTTGAGGCGGCGTTTGAGGCCATCTGTGATATGACGTGGTGCCACCAATCCCAGATCGTGGAGTGGATTCCATGGGTGGGTCGGCACAAGATGGCTGCGCCCGCGAGCCGTGATGAGTGGCGGGCGGTGCTGCGCGAGCGGTTCTTGAGGCAGAACCGCGAGCTGGGTTTCAAGTCAAAGCATGCCTTCGAGATGTTCACCGTGACCGCGTGGGGCGCGGTGCCGATGGCAGTGCAGTTGCTCAAGGATTTTCCGCCCATCACGCCCAAGTATTCGCACTTAAAGAAACTAGGGCAGCGGTTGGCGCGGTGGGGCGCGGAGTCATGAAACACGCTCGATTTAGTCTGTTGGTCGGGTGGCTCTGCGGGTTGCTCAATGGCGCTGCGTTCGCCGATGTTGGGGAAGTTGCAGTCGTTTCCCTGCGGGGCCTGACCATGGGTTCGACATGGTCGGCCAAGTTCCGTTCCGCCGTCGCGATGCCGCCGGAGCGTGACGTTGAGCGCAATTTGCAGGATCGGCTCGATGCGCTCGAACGGCAGATGTCCACCTGGCGCGCTGATTCGGATGTCTCGCGCTTCAACGCGAGCATCGGGACGAATTGGTTTGCCGTCCCGCGCGAAACAGCCGGGGTGGTGCAAGAGGCGCTGGCGGTCAGTGCACTGACCGATGGAGCTTTCGACGTGACGGTCTTTCCGCTCATGCGGCTCTGGGGCTTCGGCCCCGGCGGAGGCAAGGGCCGCATGCCCACGGAGGCGGAGATCACCACCGCGTTGCGGCAGGTCGGCTGGCGGAAATTGCAGGCTCGGCTCGATCCACCCGCGCTGCGAAAGGATGTAGCTGGCCTCGCCGTGGATCTTTCCGCGCTGTGCCCCGGATTTGCAAGCGACTGCCTCGGGGAGCGGCTCGAAGCGTGGGGCGTCCGTGATTACCTTGTCGAGGTCGGTGGGGAGTTCCGTGCCCGCGGCAATGGCGTTCTGGGCCCGGGTTGGCGCGTGGGGATCCAGACCCCGCCAACGCGAGCCGACGGTTTTAAATCGCTGTCGGGCATGCCCCAAAGTGCGCTGGAGGGCGGATTAAAACCTATGCCTTCGGTTTTCACCACAGTCACGCTTACAAACCAGTCGCTCGCCACGGCCGGCGACTACCGGAACGTCTTCCTCGTGAAGGGCCGCCGGTTTTCCCATCACCTTGATCCGAGGACCGGCTGGCCCACGGAGTCGTGCGTTGCGTCTGTCAGCGTGTTGCACGCCGTCACACTGCGTGCTGATGCGCTGGCCACTGCACTAGCGGTGTTGGATTTTGAACGGGCATTGGACTTGGCGGAGCGCGAGCAGTTGGGCGCGCTCTTTATCCTGCGCCGAGAGGACAAACTTGAAATGCGAGCTACGGCGCGTTGGCCAGTGGCGGCCAAGGTGGATTAATCACAAACGGCGCAAACCTTATGAAGTGGTTGGTCTTTGCGTTGTTTAGCTCTTGAGTGGCTCAACTCGGCGGTTGCCAGCTTGCGTTCCGTCTTGCACGCTGTGCGATGTGAAACGCCGTTTGCTCCTCCTCCTGCTGACCGTCTTCGCCGCCGTCTTTTCGCTGCGCGCATGGGATTATGAGAGCCACCGCACCGTGAACCTGCTGGCACTTGATTCCCTGCCCACCAATTTCCCCGTTGCGTTGCGTGATGCTGCTGCCCGCGAGCGCGTCGCCTTCCTTGCTGGTGAGCCAGATCGTTGGCGCAACACCAGCGACCGTCCGCTGCGCCACTTCAATGGCCTCGATCACTACTTCGACATGGAATACCTGTCGGACTACTACGCCATGTCCGCAACGAACTTAAGCTCTTTACGTTACGAGTTCGCCTCGCAGATAGCTGCCGTACGCGCAAAATCACCGGATAAATTCCCAGCCGATGAGAAAGACAATGATCGCACTAAATATCTGCCTGGTTTCTTGCCCTGGGCGATTGTGGAGAACTACGCGAAGCTTAAATCTGGCTTCAGTTACCTAAAAGTCTTCGAGGAAATGGGCACGCCCGAGGAGGTCGCCGAGGCGCGGCGGAACTTGCTCTACGTGATGGGAACAATGGGCCATTACGTCGGCGATGCCACGCAGCCGTTGCACACCACCAAGCACTTCAACGGCTGGGTGGGCGAAAATCCCAAGGGTTACGGCACGAACAAAACTTTCCATTCGTGGATTGATGGCGGCTATCTCCGCAAGGTCGGCGGGCTGAAGGACGCCGAGCTGCGTGCCAAGCTCCGTGTCGCCGCCCCGCTTGCTTTGGACGGCGTGATAGCCCGCGACGCCGACGACGTTTTTAAGGTCGTCATGCAGTTCCTCGCCGAGCAGCACAAGCTGGTCGAGCCGCTCTATCAGATGAGCAAGGACGGTCGGCTCTCGGGCAACGGCGAAAAAGGCATGGAAGCTTTCCCAGTCCTCAGCAACCAAATCCAGCAGGCGGCCCAGTTTCTCGGTGACCTGTGGCTAACTGCCTATCAGAGCGCGCCCGTGGACAATTTCCTCAAGAACCAACTCGCCATGCGCAAGCTACAGGCTGAGGCGAAGGACGCAAAGTCCGAGGCCAAGCCGAAGACAACAAAGAAGTCCGAGAAGTGAAACGCTCCGTCGCTTTCCACCTCGTCCTCGTCACCGCGCCCGATCTGAAGACCGCGCGCACGCTGGCCAAGGCGGCGCTGGCCGCAAAGCTGGTCGCCTGCGCGAACCTCGTGCCCAAGCTCGAGTCGCACTACTGGTGGCAGGGCAAACTGGAAGCCAGCGCCGAGGTGCTCATCCTGTTCAAGACCACCCGGGCAAGGCTGGCTGCGCTGGAACGACTCATCGTCGCCCAGCACCCCTACGAAACCCCGGAGTTCGTCACGCTCCCGCTGGCAGAGGGCAACGCCCGATATCTCAAATGGCTTGCGGCCAGCGTCGCGGCCTAAGCCGCTTCACTTCTTCACCTCCGGCGGCAAACCCCAACGCGGCGGAGTGTTTTGCTGGTGCTACTTGCTCCACGCAGAGGCAGGTCGCTCAACTTCGGCGGACTGCTCAGCGGCCACGTTGTTCTGCTCGGCGGGGTCAGTGGCGAGGTTGAAGAGCTGCTAGGGCTGGTCACCGGCACTGAGTAACTTCCATTCGCAATTATGGGCGGCAAAAGAGTTCTGGCCAAAAGTAGTAAGCAGGAATGAAAGGAGGAACCCAAAAATTCGGGACGGACAAAGATGCGGAAGCGGAAATTTACGCCGGTCCCGAATGTGCGGCCAATTCATGGGCGGAGCGCAAACGCCTGACTGGATGGAGGCAACTCACGCCGCTGATGAACCTTGCTTCAACCCTACGTTAAACGCGGTCAGGGACCCTTCACCCGACGGGCAGCAACTCGGGAATCGGCTCGCCAAAAGGCAGGATGGGCATCGGGCGGCCGGTGTGGTCGGGGAAGGACATCTCCCAGTCAATGCCGAGGTGCTGATAGACCGTGGCCCAGAGATCATTGGGCGACAGGGGACGCTCGACGGGATGCTCGCCCCGGCTGTTGGTCGCGCCCACGATCTGGCCGGTGCGCATCTTTGCGCCGGCGACGATGAAGGACATCGCCTGCGGCCAGTGGTCGCGGCCGGGCTGCATCACACCGGTCTGCGAGCCGACGACGTTGGTGATGCGCGGCGTGCGCCCGAATTCGCCGGTCACGACGAGCAGCGTCTTCTCGTCCAAGCCGCGCGCGTAGAGGTCTTCAATGAGCGCGGACACAGCCTGGTCATACGGCGGAAAGCGCCAGTGGGCGTCGTCGAACATGTGACAGTTCACGGCGTGGGAATCCCAATTGTAGGTCGCGTATTTCGGCATCGTGGTGCCAGGGTGTTCCCAGACCATGGTGACGAAGCGGCAGCCGGCCTCGACGAGCCGGCGCGCCATCAGGCCGCGCTGCCCGTAGGCGTTCATGCCATAGCGCTCGCGCACGGCCTGCGGCTCACGCGAGAGGTCGAAGGCCACGCGCACTGGCTCGCTCGTGAGCATGTCGAAGGCGCGCTGGCTGTATTGATCCATTGCGGCCATTAGCCCGCTGCGGTCAGCGTCGCGGCGAAGGCGATCCATGCCTTGTAGCAGATGCAGGCGGTCGTCGAGCCGCGTTTCCATGTCCGGTGTGAGGCCGAGGTTCTGCACCTTGAACGTGGGCGAAGCGGGATCGCCGCCCACGACGAACGGAGTGTTGACCGAGCCTAGCCACGCGGCCCCGAGGCTGAAAGTATCGATCTGCGAACGACCACCGTCGGTGCCAAGCACGCAGGGCGGCATGCCCTTGGGGCCGGTGTGCTGCTCGTTGAAGATCTTGCTGATGTAGGAAGTGACGGCGGGCGCGTCGTTCACGAAGCCGGTGGGCTCGGCGGGTAGCCGGCCCGTCATGAAGCGTTTGTGACCGCCGCCGTGATCCGCGAAGGTGTGATGGCAGGAGCGGACGATGGTGAACTTGTCTGCGATCTTTGCTTGCCGAGGGAACAGCTCGCAGATCTCGATGCCCGGCACGTTCGTCTTGATGGGCCGGAAGATGCCCCGGTAATCGGCGGGGGCGTCCGGCTTCATGTCGTAGGTCTCCATGTGCGGCGGACCGCCGGGGAGCCAGACGAAAATGACCGAAGTGTCGCGCAGGTTCTTGCCGGCCTGCTTGGCGATGGTTTCTAGACGGAAGAGGTCGCTCAGGCTCAGGCCAGTGGCCGCGAGCGCGCCAGCTTGAAGAAAGCTGCGACGCGAGACGGGGCCGGGGCAACGCTTAAGCCTCATGTAATAAATAGGTGCTGAATCGACGCTTGTTCGTTGGGAAAATTCGTCTGCCTTCAGGTGCCGATCTGTTTTCTGATCGTTTCGGAGATTTTGCGCGTCCATTTATCCAGTACGGCCGGATCCTTACCCTCAATGAGCAGGCGAGCCTTTAGCTCGGTGCCGGAGTAGCGGAGCAACACACGGCCGCCGGTTGGCCGGACCTCGGTTTCGGCTTCTTTTACCATCGCGAGCACACCGTCGAGTTGCTCGAAGGGCTGCTTTTCACGGACTGGGATGTTGGAGACCTGCTTGGGGAAGCGCGTCCAGCAATGCCTGAGCTTAGAGAGATTCTCACCGCGCGCTTTCATGATGCGCAATACTTGTAGCGCTGCGACAAGTCCGTCACCAGTGGTCGAGTAGTCGCGGAAAATCAGGTGACCACTCTCTTCACCGCCAAAATTATAGCCGCATCTGAGCATCTCATCGATCACGTTCTTGTCACCGACGGCGGTGTAAACAATTTTGCCACCGGCGGCCTGCACAGCTGCACCGAGGCCAGCGTTGCTCATGACGGTAGAGACGAGTGTCTTTTCCGCCAGCGTGCCTTGTGCGAGCATGTCCAGCGCGGCTATGGCCATGATGTCGTCGCCGTCGAGTAGGACGCCAGTCTCATCGCAGAGGATGACGCGGTCGGCGTCACCGTCATGCGCGATGCCAAGGTCGGCGCGGTATTCCCGGATCCGGGCGCACAGGTTCTGCGGGTGCATGGAGCCGCAATCCTTGTTGATGTTGGTGCCGTCGGGTGTGTTGCCAAAGACGAAGATTTCCGCGCCGAGTTCGCGTAGCACGGCGGGCGTGGCTTTGTAGGAAGCACCATTCGCGCAATCTACGACGATTTTCATGCCGTCGAGGGTGAGACCTTTTGGGAAACTGGCCTTGGCATGTTCGATATAGCGGCCAAGAGCGTCGTCAATGCGAACCGCTTTGCCAATTTCCGTGGCGGAGGGGCGAACAGTCTCGATGTTGCCGCTGAAGACGAGGCTCTCAATCTGCTCTTCGATGGGGTCGGGCAGCTTGAAGCCGTCCGCGCCGAAGAACTTGATGCCGTTGTCATCGTACGGGTTATGGGAAGCGGTAATGACGATGCCGGCGTCTGCGCGTAGTGAGCGAGTGGCATAGGCAACGCCCGGTGTGGGCAGTGGCCCGATGAAGAACACGTCCACGCCCATGCTGAGAATGCCGGAGCTCAGTGCGTTCTCCAGCATGTAGCCGGAGAGTCGGGTGTCCTTACCAATCACAATGCGATGCTTGCCGCGCGAGCGGGACTGGCTCTCGAGGTTCTTGAAAACATGCGCGGCGGCACGGCCCAATTTGAGGGCGGTCTCAGCAGTTACTGGCTCGACGTTGGCGGTGCCGCGGACGCCGTCGGTGCCGAAGATTTTCTTTGGGACGTTGCTCATGGGATGGGGCAGCGGTCGATCAATTTAGGTTCGTCGGCGTGACGCGAGCTTCAGAGTGCGAAACCTGCACCACTTCGATGCCGCCCGGGGTGCGAACCTGAATTTTCTTACTTAAGCCGGGGGTGTCGTGCACGTCGGTAAGATTGATAAAAACCTCGACTTGTTGCGGGGTCAAGGCCTGCACCTGCGAGGTCGGGCCGCTGAGCGTAAGGTCTACCGTGGAGGGTTCCATCTGAAAGGCCCGGAGATCGGCGGCGGATTTCATGACCGTGATGGGCACGCCTTTGAGCATGCGTTCGGAATGGCCCAGCAGTGTGCGGTCCGCGCGGGTATTCATTTGCACGCCGGAGATGGCGAACCAAATCATCGTGGCGAGCAGCAGCGAAATGAGCTTGAGCCAGAAATTCTGAGTAATGGTGTCGCGGGTGGACATTACTTGGCTTCGGCTTTCTTCGCAGCCACGTCGGGCGCAACGGTAGGCGCGGTGGGTTCAGGGGATGGCGGCTTAGGCGCGCCGGCGAGGCTAATATTTTGCGCCAACCACAGGCGGGCATTGTCTACCCAATTCCGTGTGGTGACCCGCCGGACAAAGCTGGCAGTGAGGAAAGCCCGCAACTCCTCGACCGTCACGCCGCGCTTCAACTCGCCGCGCAACGCGTAGGAAATTGCCCCCGTTTCCTCGGACACCACCACTACCACTGCATCGGTTTCCTCCGTAAGCCCGATGGCAGCGCGATGGCGCGTACCGAGTGACTTGTGCAAATCTTGTCGTTGTGTAAGTGGGAAGATGCACGCAGCGCGCAGGATGCGGCCGTTCTTGAGGATGACGCCACCGTCGTGGATAGCATTGTTCGGGAAGAAGATTGTCTCCAGCATTTCGGGCGTCGCTTCGCAGTCCACTACCACGCCCGACTCGACGGCCTCTGAGAGATTAATGCGCTGTTCAACAGCCATGACTGCCCCGATGCGCACGTCGGCGAGGCGTTCAACTGTCTCGACGATGACCTCGACGTCCTCGCGCTGCTCGCGGGTGGACATAAGTAACGACTGGTTGCCCAACTCGGCCAGCAGGCGTCGCAACTCCGGCTGGAAAATTATGAGCACCGCCACCGCACTGAACGCGGAGAAGGTAGTAAGCAGCCAGCGCAGCACTGTCAGTTCCAGCAGCGTGGTAAGGAAGCTCAAGGCGACGAACAACACTACCAGCCCCGTCACGACGGGCGCACCCCGCGTGCCGCGGATGAAGTTCGCAGCAAAATAAATACCCACCGCGAGGATGAAAATCTCCAACGCGGGCCGCCAAACTTGACTCATGATTCCGAGGGCCATTGTGTCGGAATCAATTTGCCGCAAAGCAGCGGCAGAGAGAAGCAGTATTCACAGTCCTGTGTCCGGCATTTATTTATGCTAAGGACTACAAAACGAAAAATAATTATCTTCTCGCCAAACACCTTGACCCGCTCTCGCCGGAAATTCCCTTTCCATTTACCCGTCCCGCCCGGAAGCTCGCGTCATGATCGAGAAGTGGCCCGTCCTCAGCACTCGGCAGCTCGGCGATTTCCGCATTTTTACGGTGCGCTCGGACGTCAAGCGTTCGCCGCGCACAGGACAGGAGCACGACTTTTTCGTCCTCGACACCCGCAGTTGGGTCAACGTTATCGCCGTCACGCCTGATGATCGGCTCGTCATGGTCGAGCAATACCGCCACGGCTCCGATACCATTGAGCTGGAAATTGCCGGCGGTGTGATGGACACGGGCGAAACCTCGCCCCTCGTCGGTGGCCAGCGCGAACTTCGCGAGGAAACCGGTTACACGGGCGCCCGCGCCCAGCTTATCGGCCGCATTTTTCCCAACCCCGCCATCATGTCTAACGTTTGCCACACGGTGCTCGTTGAGGATTGCCGCCTTACACACCCCGTCGAGTTCGACCATTGCGAGGACATCCGTACGCACTTAGTGCCGGTGCGAGAACTGGCCGGCCTCGTGGCCTCGGGAAAAATCCAGCACGCGCTTGTCGTCGTAGCGCTCTATCACTTTGAGTTGTGGCGGCGTGGGCAGGGGCGGCCTTTGGTTTGACGCTGCCCCGGCTGGTTGTTACAAGGGTATCACGATGACGAACGTGACCGTCTTCCATCCTTCCGTTTCCAGCGGCACATTGGCCAAACGCACCTCTTCTTTCGCCTGAACCTATGCCCACCCGCGCCAAAGCTCAGCCTAAGTTCAAACGTGTTCTTCTCAAACTCAGCGGCGAGGCCCTTGGCGGCGAGGCTGGGTCCGGCATATCCCCTGAGGTCGTGCAAAACATGGCAGAGCAGATCGCCGAAATCCACGCGCTTGGGGTGCAACTCATCATCGTCGTTGGCGGGGGCAACATCTTCCGCGGCCTTTCCGGCAGCGAACGCGGCATCGAGCGCGCCACCGGTGATTACATGGGCATGCTGGCCACGGTTATCAACGCATTGGCACTTCAGGACGCGTTGGAAAAGCAGAAGGTGCCCACGCGCGTCCAGAGTGCCATTAGCATGACGCAGGTGGCCGAGCCGTTCATCCGCCGCCGCGCCGTGCGGCACTTGGAGAAAGGCCGCGTCGTCATTTTCGCTGGCGGCACGGGTAACCCCTATTTCTCTACCGACACCGCGGCTGCGTTGCGCGCCAACGAAATGAATGCGCAGGTTATTCTCAAGGCCACCAAGGTAGACGGCATCTACGACAGCGACCCGAAGAAGAACCCCACCGCTAGGCGTTATTCACAAGTCAGCTATCACGAGGCCCTCTCCAAGCAACTCAAGGTCATGGACGCCGCGGCCTTCGCGCTGTGCATGGACAACGCCATGCCCATTATCGTCTTCGACCTCTTCAAGCCCCACAACATCAAGCGCGTAGTCATGGGTGAAAAAGTCGGGACGCTCGTAACCAACTGACCTCGTAACAACGTTTAGGTCGCAGGTTTAGAGGAGCCGTTTCGGGTGATGCTTGCAGAATCGCGACGGACGACTTTTTCTGAAACAAGTTAGGCCATAATGAACTCAGCAACCGCAGGTGTCTTTTTTTGAAAAGGAATCCGATGAAACTAGCCTATGTCGTGGTGGTGATGTTGTCGCTCGTAGGGACGTGCGTAGGGGGAG
>Ga0194129_10003224_pt1 | contig 22938 bp, 11 predicted proteins | sample TA2KigCa35mmetaG_FD_150862 | JGI IMG/M metagenome (GOLD analysis project Ga0194129, IMG submission 150862) | Freshwater microbial communities from Lake Tanganyika, Tanzania - TA2015038 Kigoma Deep Cast 35m | ecosystem: Environmental > Aquatic > Freshwater > Lake | place: Tanzania: Lake...
CATTGTTTTTTGTTTGTTGTGTATAAGTATATTGAAATTTATTATTATTTTCATTATTAAATATTTTAGTAATATTATTAGTTTGATTTTTATTTTCTAAATATATAAATTGTTTATCATATCCAAACCGAAATTGAAACCAATAACAAAAAGCAATATGTGTATTAATCAATAAGCCATATTCTCCACCACTTTTATAAAATTCTTCCAATAATCTAAAATATTCTTTTAATAATTCTAATTCTTCTTTGAAAACATTTTTAGTTTTTGAATTATTTTTTATACCATATCTAATATAACTATTACAAATACATGATATTTGATTTATAAAAAGGAAAAACTCCACATCTAATATTTTCCATTCTGATTTTGGAATACCACTTGTTCGTAATTCAAGCCACCAATTATACATTTCTTCTGGACTCCAGTTCTCAAACTGTTTCGGATGTTGTTTTGAACCCATAGTAAAATATCTTAATTTTGGTTTTTGTTCTACAAAATTAGATAATTGTAGTTCTTCTTCATTATTTCTATTATATGAACTAAATTTTACAGAATTTTTTCCTCTTTTTTTTAATCTTTGTTCATGTGATTCTTTTAATGGAACACCTTTTTCACGATGTATTTTATCAATTTTAAATCGCGACGATTGTTTAAATTCTTGTAGTAAATATTCTTTTACAAAAAAAAGACTTGAATCTAAAATACGCATAACTTCTGAAATATTAACTAATTTACTGATATTATCATATAATTCTCTTTCTTTATTAGATAAATTACCAAATAATAATTTTGTTTTGAAACGCGTATTATTTGTATTATTTATATTATTCATACTATTTATAAATAATATAATTCTCATGAAATTACCTTCAAATTATGACGCTTCCGAATATTTTCCGCAAATTTCACAAAATATGCTCCTTGGTCCCTATAAAATTTCTTCTGGTTCTGCGTATATTTTGTGCGTGTGCTCAAATACAAGTATTTTTTACCTAATAGCAAATTGAACTCGTATTTTTCATTCGGTTTCATTTTTTTAGGATGAATTAGATTCAGTTTATCAAACCGCGCCTGTTGCTCTTTTGTTAAATTTTTTGTAATCGCCATAATATTATTTAGAAAAAAGAGACCGCAAGTAGTTTCCAGTTGTGTCATAATCATTGAAGAAATATCGGCCATTTATAAGAACAAAATTCGCAGGATTCTGACCGGCCGGAATCTCGCTGAAACTTTTATATGTATTTCTTGAATATCCTTGCGACTGCGACTGAGCTGGTTTGTTGTTGTTGCTAAAAGAGAGCGTCTTCCTTTCTCTAATCATTTATACATATACAAAGAAAATTATTCCGTTTTATTATCCATATCATTTATTTCTTTTGAAAGAAAATAACTAACAAGTAGTTTAATCACGACAAGCGTAGTTACAACTACTAACTGTTGGTATGTCTTTATGTAAAACAGTTTGAGTATTTCAACGCCTAAAATGAATGAAAGCGCCAGAGCAATTGAGCGCCCTAAATTTAGTTTGGTTTCATTATAGGCGTCGCGTTGAGAATTGAATTTGTGAAAATAAATGTATGTCGATATAATAATACTAATGCTGATAATAATGAATGAAATCGTATAACTATAAATCACTATATGATTTATAGTTCTAGAGTTTATATATGACAAAGTCATATATAAACTGTATAAGAGAATATTTGAATTAAGTAGACTCCGTTATGCAAAAGGTTTTCATAGCTTTCAATAATTGCGGGGACCGTCATTATTTATTTTATAATTATATTTTATTTTGATTCATAAAATAAATCTAATCTATTATTATATAAAATGGGTGGATTATTTTCTTATATTGAAACAGCTAAAAGTACAGCATCAGGTATTGCTTCTGGTGCGAAAGCGGTTGCTTCTGGTGTTGCTTCTGGTTTTAGAAAAGTATCAAATTCAGTTCAAACAAATAAAAGATATTCGTCGTCTAGTTCATATTTACCAAGTATTTTTAGAAATAAACGTTCTTCATCTGAACCAACAAGATTATCTGGAAGACCTAGATCAAGGTCATTATTTTCTACAAATCGTTCTCGTTCAAGTTTTTCATCTATAAGTCCATTACAAAGCATTGCGACAGGTATTGGTGTTGAATTAGTAAAAAACACAATAAATCGTACTGTTTATTCAAGACCAAGAAGTAAAAGTTTATCATCAATAAATAACTCAAAATTAACAAATAGAATTAAAAAAATTCAACAAAATCCAGTTTCTCAAAAAAATCCAGTTTCTCAAAAAAATCCAGTTTCTCAAAAAAATCCAGTTTCTCAAAAAAATCAAGTTTCTCAAAAAAATCCAGTTTCTCAACAAAATCAAGTTTCTCAAAAAAATCCAGTTTCTCAAAAAAATCAAGTTTCTCAACAAAATCCAGTTTCTCAACAAAATCCAGTTTCTCAAAAAAATCAAGTTTCTCAACAAAATCAAGTTTCTCAAAAAAATCCAGTTTCTCAAAAAAATCCAGTTTCTCAACAAAATCCAGTTTCTCAAAAAAATCCAGTTTCTCAACAAAATCCAGTTTCTCAACAAAATCAAGTTTCTCAAAAAAATCCAGTTTCTCAACAAAATCCAGTTTCTCAACAAAATCCAGTTTCTCAACAAAATCCAGTTTCTCAAAAAAATCAAGTTTCTCAACAAAATCAAGTTTCTCAAAAAAATCCAGTTTCTCAAAAAAATCCAGTTTCTCAACAAAATCCAGTTTCTCAAAAAAATCAAGTTTCTCAACAAAATCAAGTTTCTCAAAAAAATCCAGTTTCTCAAAAAAATCCAGTTTCTCAACAAAATCCAGTTTCTCAACAAAATCAAGTTTCTCAAAAAAATCCAGTTTCTCAACAAAATCCAGTTTCTCAACAAAATCCAGTTTCTCAACAAAATCCAGTTTTTCAACAAAATCAAGTTTCTCAAAAAAATCAAGTTTCTCAAAAAAATCCAGTTTCTCAACAAAATCCAGTTTCTCAAAAAAATCAAAAAAAAACTGGCGGTTCAAGAAAAAAGAAACCTTCTAATAAATAAAAACTCATATATAAAAGCATCTTCCTTTTATATATAATGGAATGGACCGACTTACTTCTTATATTATCAAACCTATTTATGCTTTTACCAATCTACGTCTCAATAAAAGAGCAATATCTTATTGAAGGATGGGTTTTGTTTCAATCGATGGTCTCCTCGATGACCTATCATGCGCTCGACTCCCATAAAGAGAGTCATCCCAAGCTTTATTCAACATTCCAGTTCATCGACTTCTATTGTGCGATTATGGTTATGATAACTCTGTCGATTATGACTGCGAAAGTCCCAGAAAAATACAAAGGAATCCCGCTCAATATTCTCGGAACGTTCAGTCTTTTCATGATTTTCTATGATGATTTCTCAATAAAGGTTGAGCTTATTATCGCGGGAGTCTGCTTTTTCATGGTATTCGGAATCTTCATTTTCCGAAAGAGGTGTCCCGAGTTCAAGAAACACAATCTAATAAAAGGAACAATATTCGCAGTAAGTGGAATCGGTTGCTTCCACATAAATTATTACATTGATACGCTCCCATATTGGATTACTCACACACTCTGGCACATTTTTATAATGATATCCGCCTATTATTTTTTGCGAATTCACGTCGTCAATGAAATGAAAGAGATTGGAAACAATGCTCTCCGGCGCGTTTCAAGCATTGAGAGTTTCATCCGAAGTAGAATGACCAATAACATGGAAATGCAAAACCTCGATGAATTACAATGACTTTTTTACATCGACCCACTCATCATCCGACGAAGAATCCTTTTTCACAACAACAACCGCTTTCATTTCAACCGTTTTTTTCTTTTCTACATAAGAGGCCGGCGACCATTTTATTTTATCCATAACTTGAAAACTTCCGTATCCGACTACGAAATTCATTTTGGGCTCCTTTTGAACAAATACGCGCTCGCGTTTCTTATTATAACGCTCAATCATCTTTTTGCGCATTTGAGAATAGTATTCAGCTCCCATTGTGCGATATGTTATAAAGTTTTGTGGTCTTATATATATTTTACCGATGTTCATTGATATATATTATATCAATTAACCTTTAAATCCTTTTCGCGACTATTCTGAACAGAAGTAGAATCACGTATATTTCCACAATAACAACCGTATCAAAAAACGGTTTCAAAAAGCGAATTTTGTCGCCTCGGACCCAACAAGAAACACTTGGATAATATGGAGAAACCACAAAATCCTGAAATACAGCATCATTATACGAATTCGTCCATCGTCCATAAGAAGGAAAACAAATCGTTTTTGTCCAACGAAAATCTTCTATTTTCAGGCTCCCGTGCGTCATATGAGTAATTCCCATAAATATCTCAAATATAACCAGTAAATAAATTGATATTTTGTTCAACATTTTTCTATATATCAGGTCATAAATTTCAATCCCAATTTTAATCATTTTTTACTGAATTTTTCCTTCAATATATCGAGTGGTAGGACCCCATTTTCCAACATTTTCCGATGAAAATCCCGAATATCTGCCCCCTCCCCCCGCATATAATCATCGCGCAAACCCTTTATAACGGTTTCCCCAATCTTATAACAGAGCGCCTGCGCCGGAATACAAATATACCGCTCGACTTCGCTATCAATCTCTGACCGCTCAAATGAGATATATTTCATCATATAATCAACCGCCCGTTTATAGGTCCAGCCGTAATAGTGGATACCGGTATCAACAACTAATCGAAGTGCCCTGAAAATCTCGTAGCTCAACCGCCCAAAATAGGAATAGTCGTCGTATTCTCCGAGAGACTCCGCGTATAGGCCCCAACCTTCGGCGTAAGCGCTTCCTTCAATCCCGTATATTTTATAAAAGGGGATTTTCTTTTCAATCATGTAGCGGTATTGGTAGTGATGCCCCGGAATTCCCTCGTGAAGTGTCAACGCCATCATACTATATTTGGGGTTTTCCCGAATATCCCGCGTATTGATGTAAAATGTCCCCACGCGCTTTTTATTTCCGGGGTAGTAAAATGCTCCCGCATTCCCTTCCTCCATATCCTTCGGAACTTTTTTCAATTCGTAGGGTTTAACTTTATCCCAGAAATATTTTCGCATGACAGTATCCCTGATTTCCTTTCCGATTCTGGCGTATTCCTGAACGACCCCGTCTTTCGTAGAGCAGTAGTTCTTTGGGTCCGATTTCATTCTCTTGTAGAATTCCAAGAGGGAGCATTTGAACCCCATTTTCCGCTTTAATTTTTCGAGTTCACCCTTTATTCGAGAAACCTCTTTGAGACCGAAAGCATAAATATCTTCTGGGGTCCGATTGGTCGTGGTTTGCGACCTGACTAAATAGCGATACATTTTCTTACCGTTTGGTAAATCGCAAACCCCGACACCAGTCATACATTTTTTGAGATACTCATTCTTCAAAAAATCAATGAGCTCTTTAATTTTCAATGAATATTTTTCGAATACATATTCATACTTTTTAGGAACTTTTATTAAATATCCTTTCTTTTTATAAAACGCATCGACCCCATCAATCATTTTCTCGCATATAATTTTGGGGAGGACCATTCCGCATTTCATTCCCTCGTGCATATTCGCAATTCCACTGTCGATACATTCCATAAATTTTTCGTGTCTACGGACCAAATTTTCGTAATCCCGCGCGGTTTTAAGAGGGTAAAATGTCTGGTTGAAAAAAGTAAAGTTAATAATTTCATTATTATGAGACGCGAATGGTATAAGATAAAATTTATATTTGAGCCCTTCTAATCCCATTTTAACTTCATATCGCAACACTTTATCTTTTGCGTTTTTGTATTTTTGGAGAAGTGTCTTATATTTTTTGCGATATTCTGGTGATAATGTATTCTCATAGTCGCTATCATATTTTCGATATCCTAAAAATGAACCGAATGATGGATTTAATTTTATAATATCATTAAAATAATTTTTGAGTTCAGACATATAGTTTAAAGAGATTTAAATTATATATTTCATGGTTTCAATATGTTTGAACATGATTGTTAAAAATGAGTCCCATATCATTTGTAAGACTTTTGATAATATATTAAAATATGTCCCAATAACTTACTGGGTAATTTCAGATACAGGTTCAACTGATAACACAATTGAGCTCATTAAGAACTACTGGAAAGAAAAGAATATAGATGGAGAACTCGTTGAACACGCGTGGAAAGATTTCGGATATAATCGAACAAAAGCTCTTGAAAGCGCATATAATAAAACGGACTATCTTCTCATTTTCGACGCGGATGACAGTTTTCATGGAGACTTTAAGCTTCCCGCAGTCCTCAATAAGGATTCGTATAATTTAAAATTTGGAGAGGGATTCGAGTATGTCCGACCCCTACTCGTTAATAACCGCCGTCGCTGGAAGTTTGTTGGTGTCCTACACGAATTTTTGTCGTGTTGTGAGCAGAATACAACCTGCTCAACGATTGATGGAAATTATCACGTAGAATCCGGAAGAACCGGAAATCGCAGTCAGGATCCCAAGAAATACGAGAAGGACGCGAAAGTATTGGAGAGAGCATTTCATACTGAGAAGGACACTTCTCTGACGGACCGGTATGCTTTTTACTGTGCTCAAAGTTGGAAAGATGCCGGTGAGCCAGATAATGCAATTATCTGGTATAAGAAGTGTTTGACTCTTAATAATTGGATTCAAGAGAAATATTATAGTTGCCTGATGATTGGAAATTTGTATAAACAAAAGGGTGATAATATGGAGGCTCTCAAATATTGGTTGAAGACTACTGATTACGATAGTGAAAGGATGGAGGGAATCGCGGAAGCCATCCATCTTCTTCGAGAATCTGGAATGAATTTATTTGTATGTGCCCTTTATAAAAAATATAGGGGCTACCAGAAAAGGCCCAAGGACAAATTATTTATTGATACCACGAAGTATGATTCCATTTTGGAATTTAACACTTCAATTAGTGCGTATTATTGTAATAAAAAAGAAATGGGTATGGAATGTTGCCGGAAAATATTGATGGATGCTAACGCGTCTCCACACTCAATTATCTCAACATTTGGAAATATCCAATTTTATCATATAAAACCGGAAGCAACACTTTTCGAACGGGTTGATGAGTTGATTTGTTCTTTATCTCGCGCGGGTCATTCACTGCCACTATGCGCATTTGAGGTCTGGAATAAGTCAATAAATAAAGCGCAATTGACGAAGTATAGCCCAATTAAAAACAAGAAGTCAATAAAATCTCCTAAAATTATTTTAACAATGACTACTTGTAAGAGATTTGACCTATTTCAACAAACAGTGAATTCCATTACAAACACGTGGGCCGATATTGATATGATTGACTATTGGTTTTGTGTGGATGATAATTCATCGCAGGAGGATCGGACCCAGATGAAGCGAAAGTATAATTGGATTGATTATTATATGAAGGGTCCAGATGAGAAGGGTCATCGCAAGAGTATGAATATTATTTGGGACAAATTGAATGAACTCCGGCCTACATATTGGATTCATATGGAGGACGATTTCCGATTCCACCACAAAATGGATTACATCAAGACTGGAATCAAATATTTGGAAAATAATATCAATCAAGTTTTATTCAATCGGAATTACGGGGAGCAAATAAAGGACTATGCCATATCGGGACACGCTCCATTTGGCGCAACGCAGGAAATCGTTCTACACGACCACAAGAATGGGTCATTCAACTACCCGAACTGTCATTATTGGACCGATTACAGTTTTCGACCATCAATTATAAAGGTCGGCGCAATTCTCGAACTCGGGAATTATGATTCACCTAATCAGTTTTTTGAGAAAGATTATGCGGACCGTTGGTATGGAGCTGGATTTCGGTCTGCTTTTTTCAACAGAATAACATGTGAACATATTGGGAAACTCACATCGGATAAGACGGGGGAGAATGCTTATACAATGAATGATGAGAACCAGTTCACGAAGAAGACAGAGACTTCGCAACAGATATCAGAAACAAAGAAATTTGGTCCAACTAAATTCGAGATTAAAGTTGTCAATTTGAAGAGGCGCCCAGACCGTAAAGAGCAAACAATTGCTAAATTTAAAGAGAATGGAATCGTTGATTATAAGTTTATTGAGGCGGTGGATGGTCAAAAATTGGATGTTGGAGTTGATATAATTGAATTATTTAAAGGGAATGATTATGGGAGTCGGAAGGGATTCATTGGATGTGCGCTGAGCCATTACAATTTATGGAAGCAACTTCTCGAATCATCAGATGAATATTACTATATTATGGAGGATGATGTTCAAATTGAGCCAGATTTTCATGAGAAGATAAAATCTATCGATTTTAAGAAATACGATATTTTATTTATTGGCTATTCAATGTTTTCAAGTGTAAGGGAAAAGATGGAACCAGTTAATGATTTTAGAATTGGACGTCTTTCGATGAGTCAGTATGTTGGTGGAACATTCGCATATTCTATTAATCGCAAGGGAGCTAAAAAGATGATAGATTATATTGAAAATAATGGAATCAAGCATGGAATCGATTATTTATTCAAAATTATTCCAAAATTGGAATGTTATGAATCAAAACCACAGTTATGTTTTTCAGAATGGAATGAAAATGGAAAGAAAATAGATTCCGATATCCAAAATATTGGGGACACATTTGATTTTGAGAAAATATTGCTTGATAAATATGAATATTATCCTAAACAAGATTTTTTCGGAAGCGATATTCATTTTCAGAGGTCCGGCTCTTTAATTGATATGTTGCTCATCGCCGAGAAGATGGCGGACTGCGTTTGTTTTAATACATTTGGATTTTACAAGAATACGTTTGATTCCAATAAACTTATAAAAATTGAGGGGGATTTATATGTGAAGAAGAGTGCTATTCTGTCAAATAGACCGGTTCGCATTCGTATGATGTGTAATTGGTGTTCATCTGAGAAGTTGTGTCGAGAGTGGTCTAATATGTGTTTGGATGGATTCCGTTGGAATAATATTGAGATTACATGGGACACTGAGAATATAGACTATTATGTCATCATTAATCGAACTAATGATACACGATATGATAAATCGCGGACAATCGTTTTTCAAATGGAGCCGTGGGTATATGATGAGGGGAAGAATTGGGGCGTTAAAACTTGGGGTGATTGGTCTGTTCCGAGTGGTTTCATGAAAGTATTTTCGCATCGGGATTATCTGAATAATGTTCAATGGCAAATTCCTAAAATTGAAGTCGGAGAAGAAAAGAAAGTAGATAAGATTATTTCAATATTGAGTAGAAAGAATTTTGATGAAGGACATATAAAGCGGATTGAATTTATCCGGAGATTGGAGGAGTCTGGATTCGATTGTGTAGATGTGTATGGAGCAGAGAATTTTCATAATTATAAGAATTACGTTGGGACAACTGCGGACAAGTCGGAGATGGCGAGATATAAATATTGTTTTTCTTGTGAAAATAATTGGGAGAAGAATTATGCGACGGAGAAGATATGGGAACCAATATTGTGCGAATGTTTGTGCTTTTATTGGGGATGTCCGAACTTGGAGGAGTATATTGATGGAGGCGCTTTTATCCGGTTGGACTTGGATGACTTCGAAGGTTCGATGAAGATTGTTAAACGCGCAATTGAAGAAGATTGGTGGGGAGAGCGGGTAGATATTATTCGGAGGGAGAAAAAGAAAATATTGGAGGAAATCGGATTTTTTCCAAGATTGAAAAAAGAATTAGGAGTCTAATGATTTTATGAAATTATTGAGCCGTTCTTTATAATTTTCGTCGTTGTATTGTGGATTAATTATATTTTGTGAAATATATTCATCATATTTTTCTTGATTGAACATTAATGTAGTTAATATTTTGTATTTTGTATCTTCAAGTTGATTGAAATTAATGTTGATATTTATGAATGAGTTAGGATTGAAAAAGTATGTTATTTTGTTTGAACCGAAATATATTGGGATTGTTCTTGAAAAATAGCAGTTGAATATTTTCTCAGTTATATATCCTTCTGATATGCTATTCTCACATATGAAAACGAATTTGTATTGCTGAAATAGATTGAGTATTTCCTGCGAATGATAACATGATTTATTTTTTAAATGAGGAAAGTCTTTTATTGAATCGCAATGGTCAATCGATAATAACATATTATATATTTCAGATTTGAATATGTTATTTATTGTAGTAGCAATTAGACAGAATTTTTTTTTATTCAAATTTATGGAGATTGATGGTTTTATTGTATTATAGTATTTTTTAAAATAATTTATTTGTATATAGATTTGTGGAATTGCTATATATTTATCGTTTTGTTCAATTTTATCAATATGATTATATAAATATATTTTTATATTTTCATTACCATAGTCATCATATTTATTATGATGAGCGTAATGTTTCCAATAATTACAATTTTCTACACACAACATAATATTACATTTATTCGGTGGTGTTTCGCAATTGTGTTGAATATCATATATTATACCATCTATGTGTGCGTCATCTGTGGTTTCCGATAATGTAAGATTAATATCATCGAAAAAATATTTAATGAATTTTTCAAATGATTGTATTGAATAATAACTATTTGAATCAATCCAGTATTTTTTAATCGTTGGAGATAGTAATATTTTCATTATATTTAATTATTATATCGTATATTTTATAATTTTTATATAAACGACATTATTATGAAAGTCATATCTTTTAGTTTGTGGGGTGATAAAAAGATTTATTTGGTTGGTTCTATTCGAAATGCTAAAATGGCAAAAGAGGTTTATCCGGATTTTCAATGTTGGTTTTATATACATATTGACACTGTTCCAAAAGAAACAATTGATAAATTAAGAGAATTAGATAATGTTAAAATTATTGAAAAAAGTGGGGACCTTTATTCTATGAAACCGATGACGTGGCGATTTGAGGCGATTGATTCGCCGGAAGTTGAGTTAATGATATCGCGCGATGTAGATACTCAAATTTTGATTCGAGAAGTATTAGCAGTTAATGAATGGATTAAATCAGGAAAATTATTACATATCATGCGAGACCATCCTTGGCATCGATATAATATACAAGGAGGAATGTTCGGTGTTCGTAAGTCAGATATTACATGGAAAGATAAAATAGAATCAAATTGTGAAAAAGGAAATTATAATTATGACCAAATATTTCTAAGCAATATAATTTATCCGCTATATAAAGATAATTGTATGATACACGCTTCTTTTAATAAATTGGAAGGTCCAGAAACATGTCGCGATTTTCCAATTTCATTGGAAGATGATGATTATCGATTTGTTGGTGAATATGTATATGAAGATGGATCGAGAAATCAGACAAATACAATTGAAATAAAAAGAGGATACATATAAATGTAAATCAAGTAGTGATTTATGGTTCTAATAGTGTTTATATATGACAAAGTTATATATAAACTATACAATGATTTTGAATAAATAATATTATTTATTCAAAAAATATTTATTGCGAAGTTGCGATTCTTAATGCGAATTCAGTTGGGCCCTGATTATAATATTCGTCCGCCACAATATCGAGCTGGTTCGATAAAGTTGTTCCGCTTGTATTACTAACTACCAATTGGCTTGAAGATGCGTTGTAATTTCTAGAAATACCAATTCCGGCAGTAGTAAAAAGACTTGTGCTCGTTGCGACTCCGTACCAAGTTATTCCATCGTAAGAAGTTGCGATATCATTTGCGGTTCCTTCTCCAACTGCTATCCAACGGCGTCCATCCCAAGTAATATCATTCCCTCCACTATTAAAAATACTTACACTTGTTGAAACATTTATCCATGATATTTCATTGGTTGAATAAGCAATCGGAGGGCCTCCAAAACCAACTGCTACCCAACGTTCATTATTCCACGCAATTCCATTTCCATAAGATGTGAAAATAGTTGCTCCTATTCCAGTCCATGTTAGACCGTCATTTGAATAAGCAATTGTATTAGTTCCTTGTCCAACTGCGATAAATCTTCTTCCATTATAAGCAATATCATATCCCCCGACACCAAAAATATTTGTACTTGTTGAAATATTCGTCCATGAAATTCCATTTGATGAATAAGCAATTGAATTTGTTCCGGTTCCAACTGCTACCCATATTGTTCCATTCCATGATACATTATAACCAGCATTTGAAAAAATAGTTGCTCCAATACCAGTCCAATTTATACCATTATAAGAATATGCAATTGTATTTGTTCCAGAACCAAGTGCTATCCATTGAGAACCATTCCATGATACACCATATCCAATATTTGTAAAAATAGTTGTCCCTAATCCGGACCATGTTAGTCCATCGTATGAATACGCAATTGTATTTGTTCCTTGACCAACCGCAATATACATTGAACCATTCCATTCGCAATCCCATCCCATGGTTGAAAATATATTTGTTCCTAATCCAGACCATAAAATTCCATCAGTTGAATAAGCAATTGTATTTGTTCCTTGTCCAAGTGCTATTGTTGGTTGTTGTATGTATACGGTTGCGGGGGAGTTAAAGTTAGAATATATACCATATCCAATTGATGAGAATGTGGTTAAACCTAATCCTATCCAATTTATTCCATTGCTTGAATAGGCGATTATATTTGTTCCAGATCCGAGAACAACCCAATATACTCCATTCCATGTAATTCCATCTGCTCTTGAAGAAAAAATAGTTTGTCCAAGTCCTATCCAATTAATACCATTATAAGAATAAGCAATCGTATTTGTTCCGTTTCCAATTGCAACAAAAAGCGTTCCATTCCAAGCGATATTATTTACAGATGATGTAAAAATTGTTGTTCCTAAACCAACCCAATTAATACCATTATACGAATATGCCAGAGTATTTGTTCCTAAACCACCAGCTATCCACATTGTTCCATTCCAAACAATACCATATGCATTACTAATTATTGTATTTCCAAGACCAGTCCAATTAATTCCATTATAGGAATATGCGATTGTATTTGTTCCAGAACCAACAGCGACCCACATTGTTCCATTCCAAGAAACTCCATGTCCATTATTTGTAAAAATTGTATTTCCTAATCCAGACCATATAATACCATTATAAGAATAGGCAATTGTATTTGTTACACTTCCAACAGCAACCCACATGGCTCCATTCCAAGCAATATCGTATCCACTAAATGAAAAAATATTTAATCCAAGATCAGTCCAATTAATTCCATTATATGAGTAAGCAATTGTATTTGTTCCTTGTCCAACAGAAACCCAGAGCGTTCCATTCCAAGAAACCCCATATCCTGCAGTTGTAAAAATAGTTGTTCCTATTCCAGTCCATGTAAGCCCATTATCATATGAATACGCAATTGTATTTGTTCCTTGTCCAAGTGCAATCGTCATTCGCCTCGGGAATGTAAGTGTGTTCGGGCGCTGGTTGTTGAAAGCGACTCCATATCCAATTGATGTAAATGTGGTTGAACCTAATCCGGTCCAATTAATTCCATTATAAGAGTAAGCAATTGTATTTGTTCCTGAACCAACCGCAATCCACATAGTTCCATTCCAAAAAACACCATATCCATTACTTGTAAATATAGTTGTCCCCAAACCAGTCCAATTAATTCCATTGGATGAATAAGCAATCGTATTTGTTACAGAACCAACCGCAACCCATATTTTTCCATTCCAAGTGATATTATTTCCAGATGATGTAAAAATTGTTGTTCCTAAACCAATCCAATTAATTCCATTATATGAATACGCAATTGTATTTGTTCCAGAACCAACAGCAACCCATATTGTTCCATTCCAACTAATACCTACACCTCCTACTGTAAAAAAAGTTGTGCTTGTTCCAAGACCTGTCCATGATATTCCATTATATGAATACGCAATTGTATTTGTTCCCGATCCAACAGCAACCCACATACTTCCATTCCAAGAAACTCCATTTCTGCCTGTTGTAAAAATAGTTGACCCAATACCAATCCAATTAATTCCATTATAAGAATAAGCAATTGTATTTGTCCCAGACCCAACAGCAACCCACATTGTTCCATTCCAAGCGATTCCATTACCATTCGTTGTAAAAATAGTTGATCCCAACCCAATCCAATTAATTCCATTATAAGAGTAAGCAATTGTATTTGTTCCACTTCCAACAGCAACCCACATGGCTCCATTCCAAGCAAAATCGTGTCCACTACTTGTAAATATAGTTGCTCCCAATCCAGTCCAATCAATTCCATTATCTGAATACGCGATTGTATTTGGTCCTGTTGCTCCTGCTATCCATCTATTTGGGACACTATTACCAAATGTATAAACTTGTTGAGAATCAAGACTACTATCTAATTGAGCAATAATATTTGATGAACTTAGACGTGTCGAACTATTGTAAATAACTGGGTTTAATTGTTGAGTAAGTGTTGAGTATGTCTGTGGAATATTAATAATTTGTTGTGATAATCCAGTTGGACCAGTGGTACCTTGTTGTCCAGTAGGTCCTGTATTTCCTAAAAGACCAGTCGGACCAGTCGGACCAGTAGGTCCGGTGGGTCCAGTTGCGCCGGTAGGTCCAGTAGATCCAGTTGCACCGGTGGGTCCAGTCGGACCAGTAGGTCCAGTTGCGCCGGTGGTTCCAGTTGCGCCGGTGGGTCCAGTTGCGCCGGTGGTTCCAGTTGCGCCGGTGGGTCCAGTTGCGCCGGTGGTTCCAGTTGCACCAGTATGACCAATTTCTCCGGTGGGTCCGGTAGGTCCAGTAGGTCCGGTAGGTCCAGTAGGTCCAGTGGGTCCAATTTCTCCTGTTTGTCCAAATAGTGGCCCAGTTATTCCACGAAATCCTGCGGGACCAGTTGAGCCAGTGGGACCAGTTAGTCCTGTGGGTCCGGTGGGTCCAGTTGGTCCGGTGGGTCCAGTAGGACCAGTCGAGCCTGTTTCCCCTGTATGCCCATTGTTTTCAGGATACCCTGTTTGTCCAGTTGGACCAATTTGTCCAGTTGTTCCACTAGCTCCTGTCGGTCCAGTCGGACCAGTCGGTCCAGTATGACCAATTTCTCCGGTTGGTCCGGTTGGTCCAGTTGGTCCAGTTGCTCCTGTGGGTCCACTCGCTCCCGTTGGTCCAGTTTGGCCAGTGAGACCAGTTGGACCGGTGGGTCCAGTGGGTCCAGTAGGTCCGGTGGGTCCAGTTGGTCCGGTGGGTCCGGTGGGTCCAGTAGGGCCAGTGGTGCCCGTCATACCGGTGGTTCCAGTTGCGCCGGTGGGTCCAGTTGGTCCGGTGGGTCCAGTTGGGCCAGTAGGACCAGTAGGGCCCGTCATACCGGTAGTTCCAGTAGGACCAGTAGGACCAGTAGGGCCCGTCATACCGGTAGTTCCAGTAGGACCAGTTGGTCCAGTAGGTCCCGTCATACCGGTAGTTCCAGTAGAACCAGTTGGCCCAGTAGGTCCAGTAGTCCCAGTTGGTCCAGTTGTTCCAGTTGGTCCGGTGGGTCCAGTCGGGCCAGTTGTTCCAGTTGTTCCAGTTGGTCCGGTAGGTCCAGTGGTTCCGGTTGTTCCCGTAGGTCCGGTAGGTCCAGTGGTTCCGGTTGTTCCCGTAGGTCCGGTGGGTCCGGTGGGTCCGGTGGTTCCAGTTGGTCCAGTGGGTCCAGTTTCGCCAGTGTGTCCAGTTGCACCTGTGTGTCCAGTTGCGCCGGTAGGTCCAGTGGGTCCGGTGGGTCCAGTGGGTCCGGTTGGTCCAGTGGGTCCGGTTGGTCCGGTAGGTCCTGTCGGTCCAGTTGTTCCAGTTGCGCCGGTGGGTCCAGTTGTGCCGGTTGGTCCGGTTGGTCCAGTGGGTCCAGTTGTTCCGGTTGGTCCGGTTGTTCCAGTTGGTCCGGTTGGTCCGGTTGGTCCAGTTGTGCCGGTGGGTCCGGTGGGTCCGGTGGGTCCGGTTGGTCCGGTGGGTCCGGTGGGTCCGGTTGGTCCGGTGGGTCCGGTGGTTCCGGTGGGTCCGGTGGGTCCGGTGGGTCCAGTTTCGCCGGTAGGTCCAGTAGGTCCCGTCATTCCGGTAGGTCCGGTGGTTCCGGTGGGTCCGGTAGGTCCCGTAATTCCGGTAGGTCCAGTGGTTCCGGTGGGTCCGGTGGGTCCTGTTTGTCCGGTTGGTCCTGTTGGTCCGGTTGGTCCGGTGGTTCCGGTTGGTCCAGTGGGTCCAGTGGTTCCGGTGTGTCCGGTTGAGCCGATGGGTCCAGTTGTACCGGTGGGTCCAGTAGCTCCTGTTTTTCCATCATTTCCTTGAAGTCCAGTAGTTCCATCCAAATTGACATACCATATATTTGCGCTTATTGTTCCAATTATATTAGTTATATATATTCGTAAACTTCCAGTAATAGAATTGTAAGTGTCTATTTTTCCTTCAAATGTATTGAATATATTATGACTAAAAATAATATTTTGTCCAGAAGTAAATGATAATTGTGTTCCAACTGTATATACCCTATAATTCCCAATCGAAAGTGATGATAAATTTATAGTATCAGTCGAAGTTGTTTTATATAAATCTCCTCTTTTTCCAGTTGGTCCGATAGGTCCAGTTGCTCCAGTTGCTCCGGTTGTTCCAGTTCCTCCGCGACCACCCATTATTCCAGTCTCTCCTCGCGGTCCAGTATATCCTCTAATACCAGTAATTCCAGTTGGTCCGGTCTTTCCAGTAGAACCAGTTGCACCAGTTGGGCCAAGTATTCCAGTCGGTCCAATTTTACCAGTTGGTCCAATTCTTCCGGATAAACCAGTCGGTCCAGTATCTCCTCGCAGTCCAGTAGGACCAGTTGTCCCAGTAGGTCCTTGATTTCCTAATGGACCCGTTTTTCCAGTATGTCCAGTTGCGCCAGTGAGACCAGTATTTCCTCTATTTCCAGTTGGACCATTGAGTCCAGTTAATCCGAGTCCAGTCGGTCCAGTATTTCCTTGTTTTCCAGTATTTCCTCTAATTCCAGTTGGTCCAATTTGTCCAGTCGGTCCAATTTTTCCAGTCGGTCCTGTTGGACCAGTATCTCCTCGATTTCCAGTTGTGCCAATAATTCCTAAACCAGTTGGTCCGGTGGGTCCAGTGGGTCCAGTTGGTCCGATAGGTCCAGTTGTTCCGGTGGTTCCGGTTGCTCCAGTTGGTCCGGTAGGTCCAGTGGGACCACTGTCCCCACTATATCCCCGTGAACCTTGTCTTCCAGTATATCCAATTGGTCCAATTGGTCCAGTTCTTCCAGTATGTCCAATTATTCCGGTGTGTCCAGAACCAGTTGGACCAGTTGGACCCTTTCTTCCAGTATGACCAGTATATGTCCCAGTCGCACCAGTTGCCCCGGTTGGTCCGGTGGGTCCGGTTGGTCCTTTTCTTCCAGTTGGACCAACTTGCCCAGTTGGACCAACATGCCCAGTTGAGCCAGTAGGTCCAGTTGAGCCAGTAGGTCCAGTGGGACCACTTGGTCCTAATCCGGTTGCTCCTGTGGGTCCAGTTGTTCCGGTGGGTCCCGTATGTCCAGTAGCCCCAGCACCTGTTGGACCAGTTAAACCAAACCTTCCAATTGGTCCAGTCGAGCCAGTCGGACCAGTTGCTCCAAGACCCCTAGGTCCAGTCTGACCAGTATTTCCAAAATCACCAGATAAACCAGCGTGTCCAATACCTCCTCTTCTTCCAGTTGCTCCGGTTGGTCCAGTCGCGCCAGTATCTCCTCTTAAACCAGTGCTACCAGTAGGTCCAAAACCAGTCGCTCCTGTTTCGCCATCAGGACCTGTTTCTCCGTTTGGACCAAATATATTTTGGCCAGTTGGACCTCTTTTACCCGTGGGACCAGCTCTTCCATTTGGTCCAGTTGGTCCAATAATTCCAACTAATCCAGTACTTCCTTTTGGTCCAATCATTCCTTTTTTACCAGTATTTCCAATTGGTCCAGTAGGACCTCTTCTTCCAGTTTGTCCAGTGTGTCCTTGTGGCCCAGTTGCGCCGGTCAATCCTTTTGGACCGGTATGACCTTGTGGACCAGTTTCTCCAATTCTACCATTTTTTCCAGCTGGACCATTTTGTCCAGTTGCTCCTCCGGCTTCTCCTTGTGGTCCTTGTGGTCCCGTTCTTCCACGTTCCCCAGTTGCGCCAGTTCCTCCAACCGGTCCAGTGTTTCCAAGATATCCAACAAGTTCATTAATTGCGCGAGTTCCTTTGCTTTGTGGAAGAATCGAAAATGGAGATACACTACAACCTTCTGGTCCAGTTGGTCCAATTAATCCATTATTTCCAGTATATCCTCTTAATCCATTTGAACCAGTTGTTCCAATTTGACTAATATTTTTATTATCTATATTTTTTTTACTCATTTATATAATCAATTCAGAAAAAAATGATTCGTTTTTTTCGATTAAAATAAAATTACAAATTGTTTGAGGTTATTGAAATAGTCAGCTCAGTAGGACCTTGATTATAGTAAGAATCGGCAACAAATTCTATACGATTTGATACTGTTTGTCCATTTGTATTACTAAGAATTAACTGATTTGATGATGCGTTGTAATTTGATGAAACGCCATATCCACCAGTAAAAAGGTTTGTGCTTGTTGCGACTCCATACCATGTTATTCCATCATTCGATGTTGCGACTCTATTTGATCCTTCTCCTACTGCTATCCAACGGCGACCATCCCATGTTATATCACCTCCTCCACTGCTAAAAATACTTGTACTTGTTGAAATACTTGTCCATGAAATTCCATCGGTTGAATAAGCAATTGAAGAACCTCCAAAACCAACTGCTACCCAACGCTCATTATTCCAAGCAATACCGTTTCCATTACTGCTAAAAATACTTGTGCTTGTTGAAATACCTATCCATGTCAGGCCATTATCTGAATATGCGATTGTATTTGTTCCAGTTCCAATTGCTACAAATCGTCTTCCATTATAAGCAATTTCATATCCTCCAGTTGTAAAAATAGTGGATCCAAGACCAGTCCAAGATATTCCATTCGATGAATATGCTATTGTATTTGTTCCTTGTCCAACAGAAACCCAGAGCGTTCCATTCCAAGAAACCCCATATCCTCCAGTTGTAAAAATAGTTGTTCCTAATCCAGTCCAATTAATTCCATTATATGAATATGCGAGTGTATTAGATCCGTTTCCACCAGCTAACCACATTGTTCCATTCCAAGATATATCAAAACAAGTAGTTGAAAAAATAGTTATTCCTAATCCAGTCCATGTAAGTCCATCATATGAATATGCTAATGAATTAGAACCCAATCCACCAGAAACATACATTGTTCCATTCCAAGCACAACAATATCCGCCGCTATAAAAAATATTTGTTCCCAATCCAGTCCATAATATTCCATCAGTTGTATAAGCCATAGTGTTTGATCCTACTCCGAGAGCAATTGTTGGTTGTTGAATATATACGGACGCTGGGTAATTGAAGTTTGAAGTAATACCAATACAATTACTCGACAACCCGAATGTTCCTAATCCAACCCAATTTATTCCATTATATGAATAAGCAACAAAATTAATTGGACTTCCAGCACCTGCACCAGTTGAAATCCACATTCTCCCATTCCATGATACATCCCATCCATTAATATTAAATATACTTGTACTTGTTGATATTCCTATCCAATTTATACCATTGTATGAATATGCAATTGTATTTGTTCCATCCCCAACAGCAACCCACATTGTTCCATTCCAAGCAACTCCATATCCATTATTAAATATAGTTGTTCCCAATCCATTCCAATTAATTCCATCATATGAATAAGCAATTGTATTTATTCCATTACCAGTAGCAACCCACATTGTTCCATTCCAAGAAATCCAAGAATATCCAGAACCTTGATTCGTAAAAATAGTTGATCCTAACCCAGTCCAAGTAATACCATTATAAGAATAAGCAATTGTATTTGTTCCCTTACCAACCGCAACCCACATTGTTCCATTCCAATCAACTCCATGTCCATTCGTTGTAAAAATTGTATTTCCTAATCCAGACCATATAATACCATTATAAGAATAAGCAACTGTATTTGTTCCTTCTCCAACAGCAATCCACATTGTTCCATTCCATGCGAATCCAAAACAAGAAGTTGAAAATGCGTTTGTTCCTAATCCAGTCCAATTAATTCCATCATATGAATACGCAATTGAATTCGTTCCTTTTCCACCAGACATCCAAATATTTCCATTATAAGAAATACTATATCCGTATGATGAAAATATGCTTGTGCTTGTTGATATATTTGTCCATGATAATCCATCATAAGAATAAGAAATCATGGAATTATTTGAACAAACTAATACATTTAGTAGTCTCGGAAATGTAAGTGTGTTCTGCCGACGGTTGTTGAAACTTACACCTTTTCCATAATATGTTATATTTGGAGAACCTGAAACATTTGTCCAATCAATTCCATTATATGAATATGATATTGTACTTGGTAAACCAATACTACTTCCAACACCCATCACAATCCACATAGTTCCATTCCAACCAACATTATATACCGCAGTAAAAATTTGCGTGCTTGTTGATATTCTAAACCAATTTATTCCATTATATGAATATGAAATAGTATTCTGAATATCAGGTCCTGAATTATATCCTCCACCAGCAACCCACATCGTTCCATTCCAAGCAACACAAAATCCTAAATCACCAAACATTGTAGTTCCTAATCCAGTCCAATTTAGTCCGTTATAAGAATATGATATTGAATTTTGTCCATTACCAACAGCGACCCACATATTTCCATTCCATGATACTCCAAAACAAGGATCAACAATATTTAGACTAGTTGATATACCAATCCAACTAACCCCATTATAAGAATAAGCAATTGTATTTATTCCAGTTCCACCAGCGATCCACATAGTTCCATTCCAAAAAATACTAAATCCTTGACTAAATATTGAGGAACCAATACCGACCCAATTAATTCCATTATATGAATAAGCAATTGTATTAGTAGATCGACCAACAGCAACCCAAATATTTCCATTCCAAGCAACTCCTGTTCCTTCAATGCTAAAAATTGTTGTTCCTATTCCAGTCCAATTAATTCCATTATAAGAATATGCGAGTGTGTTTGACCCCCCTCCACCAGCAACCCACATTGTTCCATTCCAACAAATTTCATTTTTATATGTAGTAGTATTAAATATTGTTGTTCCTAATCCTGTCCAGTTAAGTCCATTATTTGAATAAAATAATGTATTAAGTTCATTTCCTGTCCCAACCCATCTATTTGGGATGCTATTACCGAATGTATACACTTGTGGAGAATTCAAGCTACTATTCAAACGCGCGACTATATTAGATGAACTTACTTTTTTATTACTTGTATATACAACCGCACTTTTTTGTAATGTTGTTGTTGAATAAGCTTGTGAAATATTCGATATTTGAGATGATAAATTACTAAAACCAGTCGTTCCGATAACTCCCATAGGACCTGTATTTCCAACGCTTCCATTAGGTCCAGTCGGTCCAGTAGGTCCACTGGGTCCAGTCGGTCCAGTCGGTCCAGTAGGTCCACTGGGTCCAGTAATTCCTTGATTTCCTGTGCTACCGGTTGACCCTGTTGGTCCAGTATTTCCCCAATTTCCGGCGATTCCTGTTGGTCCTGTTTCACCAGTATGTCCATTATTTCCAATTGTTCCAGTTGGTCCAGTAGGTCCAGTGTCTCCATCATTTCCAGCGGGTCCTGTTGGCCCAGTTGGCCCAGTTGGTCCAGTTGGCCCAGTAGACCCAGTAGACCCTGTTGGCCCAGTAGACCCTGTTGGCCCAGTAGACCCTGTAGGCCCAGAGGGTCCAGTAGACCCTGTAGGCCCAGAGGGTCCAGTTTCTCCTGTGTATCCTATATTACCATAAATACCAGTTGGTCCAGTAGGACCGTCTGGCCCAGTAGGTCCAGTAGGCCCAGTAGGTCCAGTAGGCCCAGTGGGTCCAGTATGCCCAGTGGGTCCAGTTAATCCTGTTGGCCCAGTAGCACCGGTGGAACCCGTGGGACCAGTGGGACCAGTGGGTCCAGTAGTTCCGGTGGGTCCAGTATTTCCTTGAATTCCAGTAGTTCCGGTGGGTCCAGTAGGTCCAGTACGTCCATCGCTTCCTGCGGGTCCAGTTGGTCCTGTTTCACCAGTATGTCCATCGTTTCCTTGCGGTCCGGTGGGACCGGTTGGTCCAGTATCTCCATCGTTTCCTTGTGGTCCGGTGGGACCAGTTGGTCCAGTATCTCCATCGTTTCCTTGCGGTCCGGTGGGACCGGTTGGTCCAGTATGTCCATCATTTCCTTGTGGTCCGGTGGGACCGGTTGGTCCAGTATGTCCATCATTTCCTTGTGGTCCGGTGGGACCGGTTGGTCCAGTATGCCCATCGTTTCCTTGCGGTCCAGTGGGACCGGTTGGTCCAGTGTGTCCATCGCTTCCCGCGGGTCCGGTGGGTCCAGTTGGCCCAGTATTCCCATCATTTCCTGCGGGTCCAGTTGGACCGGTTGGCCCAGTATCTCCATCGTTTCCTTGCTGTCCGGTGGGACCAGTTGGCCCAGTATTCCCATCATTTCCAGCGGGTCCAGTTGGACCGGTTGGCCCAGTATCCCCATCGTTTCCTTGTTGTCCAGTTGGACCGGTTGGCCCAGTATCCCCATCGTTTCCTTGCGGTCCTGTGGGTCCAGTGGGTCCTGTGTGTCCATCACTTCCTGCGAGTCCAGTGGGTCCAGTGGGTCCTGTGTGTCCATCACTTCCTGCGAGTCCAGTGGGTCCAGTGGATCCAGTGTGTCCATCATTTCCTTGTGGTCCAGTGGGTCCGGTTGGTCCAGTATGTCCATCATTTCCTTGTGGTCCAGTGGGTCCGGTTGGTCCAGTATGTCCATCATTTCCTTGTGGTCC
>Ga0194129_10003228_pt1 | contig 22924 bp, 7 predicted proteins | sample TA2KigCa35mmetaG_FD_150862 | JGI IMG/M metagenome (GOLD analysis project Ga0194129, IMG submission 150862) | Freshwater microbial communities from Lake Tanganyika, Tanzania - TA2015038 Kigoma Deep Cast 35m | ecosystem: Environmental > Aquatic > Freshwater > Lake | place: Tanzania: Lake...
GTGTGGTTCGGGGGGGTGGTGGGGGGGGGGGGGGGGGGGTGGGGGGGGGGGGGGGGGGGGGGGGGGGGGTTGGGTGGGGGGGGGGGGTGGCGGGAACACAGGGATTGGGACCACACTGCCGTTGCAATATTTCAAGTCGATTAGACTCAGTGATTTGGGCGTTATTCCAACATTGCCCTGCCGGAAAGTCCGAACATGCTTTTCCGCTCCCGGCATAGAATGTTATTTTACCGTTGCCGCAAGGCAGTGATACAATAAAAACTCTAAGTGTATAACTGTTTTCCCACCAAGTTGCCACTTGACTGCCAGAGTGACCTTTTATGCTTGTGTCAATCCCACAAGTATAGATGCCATCTATATATTCATACAATGTGTTGCCACATCCGGTCTTGAAATATCTGGGTATAGGTATGCCATTAGCTGTGATGCGAAGTGGGTCGTTGTTGCTCACAGACCGACTGTACTGAACTTGCAATTCTACCCAATGACCCTCGCCCAAAACAGGCAATCGGACGCCATTATTACAGATCACGGGACACCTACTTTCAAAACCTGATGCCATAAGAGATAAGGTTTGTGTTATAGTGCAGGCCGGCACAGGCGGGGGGGTGGGGGTGGGGGTGGGGGTGGGGGTGGGCGGGGGGGTTGGTGAAACACTGCAATCTTGATAATAATGAGGCAATGTCTTGATTTGCCCACCACATATTAATCCCTGACCAGAATCAAGAAAAGTAAATTTCACATTGAATTCTAAAGGCACAGAAGATGACACGATGCCAAAATTATAAAGGCCAAAATTATCAGTTGTGCCGAATCCATTGACAATAATATTGGTATTTGATGTGCTGGTATAAGAAAATTCAGTGTTAGGCGGTGCAGACAACAACCACAGATAGGCGGACAAGTTAGTGCAAATTTTATTTTTAGTAATATTGCTGCCATAACCAAGAACATAAATCAAATCAGGTGTAAAACACGGTCGTGTTGTGGTTGTGGTGGTGGTTGTGGTGGTGGTTGTGGTGGTGGTTGTGGTGGTGGTTGTGGTGGTGGTTGTGACATCTAATATGTTTACTATATTATCACAGGGCACCAATGGTATTAAAACGGAAGAAAAAACTGACGGATCGCACACGCCCGGTGGCCTATATAATTTTATCTCTATGGTTTCAGTGCTTTCCTGCACATTGTCTATTAAAGCACACACAGTGAAAGACCCAACAGCTTGTGTTCTATTGCCTAGTACTGTGAAGGTGCCTGTGACTTGATCAAGATCCGCTGCATTGGCTGAACCTATATTTTGCCATGTCAAAGTGGTACCGGATTCTATGCCGGTGGTGGTCACATCAAAAATCACACACTCTCCTTCGGAAATTGGATCTTTTCTAGGCTGAATACAAGCTGAAATTTGGGAGACGTCAAAAATTTGAAAACTAGTAGTGCCACTCACTGGCAATTCCAGTGGCACGCCAGAGGGAGAACACAATGTACCTGGCCGTAATATCTTTATATTAACTGTTTCTGTGGATTCCAACATATTATCTTGCGTCACACACACAGTGAATGTGCCTGTGCCTGTGTTGCTGCCAGTGGGAGTGGTAACAACAAATGTGCCACTGGCACTGACAAAATCAGCTGCCACAGCTGAACCTATATTTTGCCAAGTCAACTCAGTGCCGTTAGGTATATCTGTGGTCGTCACAGAAAAAATCACACAACCAGGTTCACACACAAATGCCCGATCTGCGATCAAGTTAGCAGTACCTATTGGGTCATTGACCAAAACTTGGTTTGGATCCTGTATTGTGACTGGTATCAAAACACCTGCTGTTTCGCATACATTAGGCATTCTAAATATTTGTAATGAAATAAGTTCAGTGTTTTCAATATTGCTATCTGATTTGACACACAGGTTGTCGATGTTACCAGTATTGCTGTCTAATCCTCCATTTAAAATACCATTAGTACCGGTAACTAGAAACCAATTCTCCATGGGACCAACAATATCATTCGCACTCACATAACTACCGGTTCCTGTTCGAATTTGCCATGTCAATTCGGTTCTTACGGGAATATAAAAAGTATGCACTGTGAAATTAACACATTCTCCTTCGTAAACACAGACTTTGTCCGGAACTACTTTCACTCTATCAAAAGGAGGAGGGCACGTGGTGGTTGTGGTAGTGGTATAACAGGGATTTGGCACTGGCATTGTTAAAATATAACAAGATTTATTTGCACCATTTATGTTCTGTAAACTGTCATTCACTCCCATATTAAAACTGACATTGAAAAATTCTATGTCTGGGTAAAGCCAATTAGGACTACTTGTGGCTTTGACGTGTTGGGGTAGTATTGTGGTGTCACGTGTGACAACTTCATATATCAGTGTGTCGTTACATGAAGTCAACACAAAATTCACTGTTTCGCCTATGAGTAAGATAGTGACTTCTTGACTGGGCACAGCAGGTTCGTATCCCACTATGCTGTACAAACAACCACAGTCAGTGACCCAAGGCCATGTATACGAAGGTGGCACCAGAGTTTCAAAATCTTGTGGATATCTGCCTTTGAACACCGGATTGGTGGTAATGTCTGCAGGCAAGCCTTGCAACTGCCAGTACGTGTAACGTAAATTAAGGGTGTTGGTGCCAGGTCCGCCCACGTAATCTCCAGATGGAAAATTATAATTATTCACTGACAGCTCTATGCCTAGACCCAGAGTTTTAGAAGCTACCACAGGACTGCGTAACACTATTTCAGGACATTTATCTAAAATATAACCTGTGATTTGTCTGCTCGGGCAGTTCCATAAATAGGCATAATAGATTTCTCCCAGTTGTTCATCTCTAGGTCCTATCACTGCACCAGTTTCATCCAGGATCGCTAGACCTAAGTTATTGTCTTCCACAGCCGTGAATCGAGCCGTGGCTTTACGACCATGTGCGGCTGTGTACAACACATTGCCCTGAGCCAATAAAGGTCTATTCACAGATCTGTCCACAGAAAACTCCGGAGGATATACAAAATCGGGATCCTCGGCCCCGGTGCCCGAGGGCGGTAAATCTCGTTTACGCAGAGTCAATGGTATCATTTGCCCCGGTAAAAATTTTGGACTGCAACGATTGGTGTTAGTCACACTCATGGTGACTTCATGTCCTTCTATGACATAAGGAGCAGGATCTGCTCTAAGAGTGATATATCTGGGATCAATCACTGAAGCAGATCCTTTCACCGTGATTGCACAACGCAGTCTGACTTGAATTTGATCTATACCGGTCACACAAGTGGCCGATTCAGTGGCTGTGAGTCGTTTTGATCTCCTGCTGTGACGCAGATCACTGATAACTGTACGACCCATGGCTGTGAGCGAACCCGACTCGGTGTACACAGCATTAACGAAGAAAAATTTCACTAGACCAGAACTTGCTGTTTCAGGATATTGTAATTTGGCTTTTGAAGGTAAATTAGTTCCTGTGCATGTTGCAGGAGGAGAGGATATGGTGAACCATGCCACCACATTCGTAGGGGGATCATACGCACCAATCAATCCAGCTGCGAAATCAGTTTTCAATGTCCAACCAGATTCCGGCTGTCCCAACCAAACATCAAAAGTCACTATGTCACCAGGTTCAATTATCACAGGATGTTCACTGATCAACACAGGACCCACCACAGTCATGGGCGTGGTTGTGACGACCTTGGCTGTGAGTTGCATGGCACGATAAGGAGGCACAGCAGTGGTGATTATGGCTTGCTCAAAAATGGCAGAACTGGGCTTAGTGGCACTGATACCAGCAGCTCTGCTCAAATTACTGACAAATCCTGTGCCCATCACAGCCAATGTTTCATCACGTAAATGAGGACCAAAACGAAATATGGGGCTGGTACTGTTTATGGGATATTTGACTATGAGATAAGCACCGCGTCGAGCAGGAAATCTACCATCAAAAATTCTGTCCTCTACGTCCAAAGTCACTGTGCTATCCCAGGTTCCTGTGAAAGGTGTGGTTTCGAAGGTGCCAATATTGGGCACAACAAAATTCCAACCTTGAAAGTTATCTAAAAAATCACCATTTTCAAAATCTAATTTGACCAAATCGAGGTCGAAACCCTGTGTGATCAAATACGGTGAATTAAAATTTGTCTCTATATCTGGACAGACAAATGTGGTGCAGACCACTGTGTTTGCCTGATTGTCGACAAAGTTAAAAACACCTGTGCCCAATCTTGTGTAAGTTGTTAAACGTCGCTGTTCCGTGACATCATATCTATATTGTAATACTTCAAAAGGCAAATCTATTCCAAACATTTTTGGACTGTGCAAATTGGCTGTGAATTGCACACAATCCCCCAAAATCACAGCATCGACATTGGGAGTAATAGTTATTTTTGCACCTTGGATACGTATGTTGGCATTGGCTCGATCATCGCACAGTAAGGCAATATTGACCCAGGTGTGATCATCGCCCCAAGACTCATCAAAATAAGTCTCAAACACAGCTTCTGCACTATTGTCCGGACCCACCACAAACAATCCATAGTCATTGGTCATACCAGTGTACATTTGACCGGACACTGTGCCGGAGACCCAATTATAGTTGTTTGGTGATCCTGCGCCTTGTTTGGCATTACCAGTTATCTTAAATAAAATGTGTTGGCCTGCAGGCACATTGGTAGTAGTCAATGTGAATTTGGCCACCCCAGTCTCCATCACTGTGGAGACATTGGCTTTGATTATGTGTGTGACATTGCTCGAAGGCGGGGGATAGATATCCCCCGCCTTAACAATGTTTATGTTATCTAAGAATAATATGGCACCTAACACTGTTCCGCCAGTTTGATCGTATGATCCGCAAACAAATACAAATTTGTATGTGCCATCCTCACCAGGTTGTATTGTGTAATCTACTTTTTCCCATGGCGTATTCTTTGACCCATATTGAGGCCCAGATGAGTCTAATAAAATTATAGATCTGCAACTACCAGGTGCATCGGGATTCTGTTCTATTAAATAACCAAAAACATCGAAATCATCTCCGCCACCTTCGGCCTTCCAGTGAAAAACTACTCTATCTTCCACCTCCAGTTCCATGGCTTCATCATTTACCACATAAGGTCCTCTTACCACACCATTTGCCACCGTAACACCCACGAGCGATAGTTTTAAAATATAATTACCGCCGAATTCACTGTCAACACGCTCGCCGGATACAAGTTCCCAATCATAGTCCATTTCAATTGGTTGATCTTGATCTCCATATGGGGTGGGTGCATTATCGTAAGTTGGACTAGGATCGTTGGGGGTCGGGCAACCTAATATTGTACTGAATCCATTCATTCTTAAATGGTTCGGTACACCAGTCGAAACACCCGGAATATATATACTCCATCCCGGGACATGGCCTATACCATCTGAATCTGTAAATTGTGGCTCAGCGATTTCAAAATCACCATTATAAAAAGTTTTCCTTTTCCGCGGTGGGCCCACTTCTACCCAACAGGTTTTTATCGGTCCCATCTGACCATGACTGGTTACCAGTGTGTATCTGAAACAATCCCAACCATCAAAAAATTGGGGAGGCACATACAATAATTTTTTCCTATCACAAGTTTTTCTCACGTACCCATATATGGGTCTACGTACCACCACAGGATCTTCATATATCTCAGCCACCAAAGGTGTGTATTTCACAGTGTTTGTCAGCTCATAGGGATGAGATGTAGGCAGTGACAATGATGCCCATCTGTCCGGAGTGACAATTTCTTCATGATAAATACCGACTCTATTGTCAAAATCTATCACAGTGCCCGATATGTTACTGTTTATCCTAGTTTCGGTTTCGGGACAACTGTCCCTGTCTTGTATCACAACCACTTGGCCCGAAATAGGTGTGCTAAACTTAATTTTTCTTATGTTTACATTGTAGACTTCATAAGGTATGGGCTGAGTTTCTGTGACAGGATATCGCAAATTGATTAATCTTAAATCATTCACATAAATTTCACAGTTTTCATTGCTTTTTATGTCAAAAGGCACTGAAATTTCCATTTGATTAGCCACAATCGTACTATATATGTCGGCTTTGCGTTCAGTGCCGCCTTTCAAAATAACATTGGCTTTGACGTATCTATCTTCAGTTTCTGGAACTATCAAAAAGTGATTTGGCACCAACATGATCAGCCTCCTTTGATGAACCAGGCCACAGGAAAAGTTGGGCCGCGTCTGGGACTACAAACAGTTTTAACATAAGGGAAACAACTGAGTTTGAATTTCATATTGCCCAGGCCCGATGTGATTGTGGTGATCATCACAGTGTCATCCACTTGATCAGTGACATAAGTGAGTCCAGGATCTAACAACAATTCATATTGTTTATGATATTTAAGCACTATGCTGCCAGAAGCACCCAAGCCTGCTCTAAACGAATTTCTTCCTCCCCCACCGCCACCCCCAAGATTAAGGTCCGCTGTGTTGGCTGTCCAATTGGTGATGGTGCTGCTGTGACCACCACCATAGTTTCCACCTGTTCCACCAAATAATCCAAGATTATTGGCATAAAAAAGACCAGCGCCCCCGCCGCCCGCAGTCACAAGGAAACATTGGTCTACGTCGGTACCATCACCTCCTTGAGCCGACACCATAACCAAATTAGAACAGTGAATTTGAGATATGTCCCTTAAATTAAATGTGACGGGATCACATGAAGCAGAATTATCAATGCCAGCAATTATACCTGCTTCAAACTCGGCCACTGAAAAAAACTTTGGTTGATGACCTGACTCACCTCCACCTCCGCCACCTCCGCCACCTCCCAAAGGACAAATTATGTTGCCACTCGCTCTGGCATTGCCGCCAGCATAGCTGCTGATCAACACATTGCCTAAACCTCCCGAGCCCGCGGTGTTACTGTGAAAATCATAGGCACCCCCGCCACCATGCCCACCTGCCATCAGTGCCGAAGCAGATATCACGCAATACAGCAATCCAGTACTGACTTTTTGATTATACTCTGCAAAATCCAAACCGGGCCGCAGCTGAGCATCGGCCATGGCAGTGATCCTGATATTGGCTATGCCTTTGGTCAAAAATTCATACACCGACACCAAAGTTGTGGGAGATGTCATGGTCATGACCTGTGAATTGTTTATGAAAACATTGGCTTGATCCATGGCCGCGCCCGATATTTTATATATGCCAGACCGATGAATGTTTATGGAGTAATAAACATCTGCAGTAGATAAATTGGCCACAAAGTCCCAAACTCCGTATTCACGAAGTTCTTTGACTATGGGCAAATCATCTATCACAGATTCCAAGTCAGGCATCACGGCATAGGCATGACTCAACTGCACATTACCCGAGCTTAAATATGTGCTGAAAATCATTTCTGGACTCACATGTGCCTGTTTATGAGTGTCATCTACAGCATGATGACCTGGCATGCCTTGGCAAAAAAATGAAAAAGGCTGATATTGAAGACTGGTGGTTATCAGATCTGACAATGATGTCATGATGACACCAGATTGGTTGGTAACATAAGCCATCACAGCACTTCCGGAAACACTGTGGTTGGCCATGATTCTTAATGTTTGAACACCAGATTGAGTCACAGAAAATTCTGCATATTGTGCCAAACCTGAGGTTTTTCCATGAATCATGTAAGAATGGTTGTTGTGATAGGCCAAAAACGGAACACCTGTGGAATTCATCACCAATGTATATTTGCCTTGAGTGAGATAGACGTCAAAATGTTCTGCAAATTTTCTATCGGCTGGCGCGGATGCAGCATACCAAATAGAATCAATGTGGCCCGTTCCTCCCGTTTTCGTCCAAATTCGGTAGCCCACAATCACAGAATCAGCCACATACTGTTCATTTGTGGCATGTGTTGTGGTGTTGGTTCTGAGTCCCACAGCAGTGATTTTATATATCATTTCGGGTCCAGCATCCACTGGCACAGGCTCGGTCCACAGCGATTTATTAACAGCATATCCACCAGGCACAGCATTGACCACACCCCACCCTGATGTGAAAAGAATGTCAAATCCAGTAATGGCAGTCAAACCCGGACCACTCAAATCAATGCTTCGCAGGCCCTGACCATGTGAATCGGCAGTGATCAAGGCCAATTCAACCACAATGGGAAATTCTCTAGCAGGTATTTGTTTGATATTAATCTTTATGAAATTTTCACAAGCCATAGTGTTAAAATTGGGTTTCACATGATAAAAACCAGTGTGAATATTGGCCTGTTTAAATATGGGAGGATTTATCACTATGCCAAACTGATCATGCTCGAACAATCTGTAAAGATAATTCTTTAGACCCACTGTGTTTTTACTGGTTATACCTGCCACGGCCGACAGAGGTTGATTGACGATTTCAAATTTTGAAGGGATAATACCAGTTGTGGTAATAATAATGTTGGCCTGAGCCACAGGTGCTGTGATGAACTCCACAGTGGTACCTGTGATTTGATATTCTGATTGAGGTACTGAGACCAATGTTGAAGTTTCTAACTGTACCTGTGTGTTGATGATTGATAAATTATTGGTCAAAGCAAATTGCCGGCGAGTTCCATCGGCGGAAAATTTCCATGTTATTGCACCAGAACCGCCACCTCCACCACCCAAAGCATAGATCCAAGCCAATTGTGTATTTGATCCTGAACCAGCCACATTGGCTTTATATCTATCAGCGGCTATTCCACCATGTCCAATTTTCACCATATATTCGCGTTCAATTTCAAAACTCGCAGTGCCTGTTATGACTCCGCCCCCGCCCCCGCCCCCGCCTGCACCAATATTAGATGTTGATATCTCACCAAACAACACACGTTGGCCTGAATCACCGCCCCCGCCCCCGCCGCCTAAAACCACATAATCTACATCAATGTCTGCTGGTTCTATGGTAAATCCCATGTGTTCGCTGGGATTGGGCGAAGTGATATTCAATCGCAATGTGTCACCATAATCTGCAAGATCTTTGTCAATACCTGTGGCCATGTCTTTGACATCAATTCTATAGTCAATGGTATACGGAAAATACAATCTATGACTCCAGTAATTGGTGCCCACAAGATTGATCACTTGTGAATTTATAAATCTGTTAGATCTCTCTTGTGCTTGAACTTGATTATTGAACAAACTGTTTTCTGGTTCGGTCCTTGATTGCAAACTGCCAGTGAAACCAGCAAAAAACAGCGAGGTTCCCTGCACATACACATTACTTTCGTAATAATCATTGTACATGTCATACATGGGAATTTCTGGTGTATTTGGCGGTGCTTGAAATTTAGTTAATAATTTTTTCCAAGTGCCTCCCCGCAATAAATCAGACATCTTGGGCTGTGTGCCGTCGATGACATCAACCCTAGGACCGAAAAAATGAAACTTGGTGGTGTTATCACCGCAGTAATAGTGGTATACTCTTTGCGCAGCAGCAGTGGCATTTGAAGGAAATCGAAATCCTTCTAAGATGCCCGAGGCATTGTAAGCTAAACGTTGATTAGACATGATCAAGTCACCGTTTATATCAAATATACCCTCTCTGTAAGTGCTGTCAACGCTGATATCGCTGTATAAATATGCCACATGCAAATACCAAACATCTTTAGCATAGTCGCTGGCTGGCCTCGCACTAAAAAAAGAATTGAACACAGGTATAGATCCGTTTATCTGCACAGCATCGGCCACAGAGTAATAGGGATTAGGTGGCAGGCTTAGATATCCATTTGTGTAAAATCCATGATACACATAACCACTAGCAGACATCGAAGTTCTTTTGATCCATACACAAAATCTATAAATTCTCTTAGGATCTACTTGAAATAAATCACCATTCCATCCACCATCGGCCCCACTATCGCCGCTGGCTCTGGTTTCCCAAATAATGTTTTCTTGTTCCCAAGGGTCTAATGCCAGTACCCGTTGATTTTCTGTGGGCTTGGATTGATTCACTACAAACCCCGGCACCGAACCACTGCCCAAAGTCCAAGAATTGATTTGTACATTGCTGTGAGTGTAATTAAAACTATAATGCACATTTATGCCATCCATATGTGCCAGAATGTTACCAGAACTAATATAGAACACACCATAACTGTGTTTCTTGAACAGAGATACAACAGGCGAGTTCACTCTGCCTGTATCAAAAACACCATAACTGGTATAATCCAAACTGTCTTGAATTCGTTGTTTTAAAATTTCATAATTTAATTTTTTTATTACCAATTTGGGTTGATTTATCACATAATCTATTTGCTTAAACACATAATTTTTTAAATCAAAAACAAAATTCATCACAATAGGCATAGGTTTTGCTATCACAAACTCATAACGCATTTTCACTGGTAAAATATTTGGAGCAATAAATTCGTAATGCCTGGAAAATAATCTATCATTGTTGTGTTTGAAAACATAATTCATGACTATGGGGACAATTTGATATTGATCTTTTTTTTGGTAAACCAATTTTCTCATGATTGGTGTTGGTGTTGATTGTTTTACCCCATATTGTAAAATAATTGGAATCACAGTGTATTTTTTAAACGTGTATTGTAGTGGCAAATTTATAAAATTTTGTTGATCTATATAAATGTAAGGGTAAGGTTGTATGAGGAATTTTTGATCATGAACGATTACCGGAACAAAATGCGTCGTTGTTAAAAAATTTTTATATGCAATATTTTTATCAAAATTAATAAAAACATAATTAGTGTCAGTGACTAATTTTTCGGTAAATTTCGTCAATCCATGTGTGTTCAAAAACTGTAAAGCTATACGGTGTTTTGCCAGCATGACCAAATGTGATCTGTGTATGTTACTTTCATGTGCTGCTAAAACCTCAAATAGTGAGATCATTGATTTCTTGCCATGACCATAAATAATCCCTTGATTGAATTTTTGTAAGTTTCCTTGGTGCTTGGCAAAAAATTTTGGGCCAAGAGCACTGAATTTCTTGCCATGACCATAAATAATCTCTTGATTGAATTTTTGTAAGTTTCTTTGGTGCTTGGCAAAAAATTTTGGGCCAAGAGCACTGAATTTCTTGCCATGACCATAAATAATCTCTTGATTGAATTTTTGTAAGTTTCTTTGGTGCTTGGCAAAAAATTTTGGGCCAAGAACACTTGCTTTCTTGCCATGACCATAAATAATCCCTTGATTGAATTTTTGTAAGTTTCCTTGGTGCTTGGCAAAAAAATTTGGGTCAAGAGCACTTGCTTTCTTGCCATGACCATAAATAATCCCTTGATTAAATTTTTGTAGGTTTTCTGTTCTTAAATATTTGTACAAAGTTGGTATTGTGTCTAACGATATAGGTCTTCGATATGAAAACACTGTTGGAATACTCGTCAACTCGCCACGTGGCAAAGTTGAACTTAATGACCAAGAATTTAATTGCTTGTAAGCTATAAATGAACCAAGAGAAATAGTATGAGATAATTCTTTGTGTTCTGTTTGCTTGGCGGTAAACAATGTGTTCAAGGGTTGAGAAAATGGTTGGGGCATTTCAGACAAGATTTCTGTGATAAATTGCACATACTTGACAATGTTTTTGGCCGTGAAATTTGTTTCTGAAAAAACCATTCCGGGCTCTAATAAATTCAATGACATTAGAGTAGGCGCACTTTGTTTAATCGCAGTCAATGCTTCACTGAACACATATGTGTGCCGAGGATCTTTCACTGGCACAGGTGCATCTATGTTGAATATGGTCTGGGGCACAATGACAGGATTTGATTCATTGTACATCACTATGGCTTCGACACTGTGTAGATACTTGGCACCGATTTCACTAGAAAAATAATTAAAAGAGATAGACCTATGCAAATTAGTGGCAGTGATAAATTCTGTCGACGGAATGGTATTAAAACTTATGTTTTTAGTAATCAAACCATATTGGGTGTAAAAGTTTAATAAATTAACTGGTAATTGCGTGGGAGAGCGCATCTGTTTTTGCTGTATCATGTTCACAATCACTGACTGACCTATCATAGATGGTTGATTTATCACAGGCATATTCACAATGGGCCATACAGCAATTGGCACAAAAATCCATGACATGTCATTGTTGTCCAATTTCTTATGATAGATCATCACATTAGATTGATAATAGTTGTTCACAAACCAGCTCAAACGTATGTTGCTACCTGTGGATAATGTGATACTGTAATTGTTGATTTGTTTGACGTCATCGACATATACATTTGCCCCGACGGTGGGCAATATTAAATTTGCCGAAATGATGGCAGTGTTTGAAGTCATAGTGATGTTTGCGGTTTGATAATAGAAGTCTTGATCTATGATCACACCATTTATCACACTGGCATTGGCCAATCTGGTATATGGAGTTATCAAAGTGTCAAATTGCTGCATATCAAAAGTTTCACCTGCGGTTGTAATAAACCTCACAGTGTAAGCGGTATCACTTGAGATAATGGACACAGACCTTGTGTCGTAGAGATAATTGCTGGTGAAAATATCAGACACAATGACAACATCGCCCACTAACAAGTATTTGACAGCGCTTGTGACTTGAGATACGACCCCGCTACTGTTCACTGAAAAGTTTGGTTTGGTGAAAAAATAATTGTAATTGGGAAATTCATAATCGCCAGCTTGTGTGATAGTTATATTTTTTGTCTTAGGTATGGACAAATTGCAATCGATTTCCTGCAGCACAATTTCAGAAAAATTGATCACTTGGTCCGGAATCACAACTAAGGGCTGTTGATAGAATTCCATACAAAGCAAGACTATGATACTTTTATCTGTGACCGGTATGTCAATGCAGATCCAATCTCCCGAAGTCACTGGATCACGAGATTGAGACCAATTAATTGATAAAAAACCAAAATTCACTGTGACATATAGCTGTTGAGAAATAGTGATATTTTGTGTGACTTGACCTCTAAATCTAACAAAATTTAATCTATTTGAGGGAATTTTTTCCATTTCCACATACCTGGATTGCCAAAAACCGTGCGTGTAATAAAAACTGCCGGCTCCTAATAAAACAAAACTGCCACTTTCTGCATAACTGGCAAAGACCACAGAATTACCAGCTGCACTGGTGGTCGAAATGGAATTATATTGAGTGCCGATACCAACTAATTCATTAATCTTATGACTGAAATTGTCATAAAAAAATTCAATAAATTGCACAAGTTTATTAGAATATATACCAACTTCAAAACTGGACGCAGGCTCCACGGGCCTATGAGATTTGAACGTAAATGTATGGGAAGAGGTTGCTGTGAAATTTGAAGACATCAATGCAAAATTACCCACAAGATCAGCACGTACAGGGGTGTTGAATGAGATCAATGGTCTATCAAGAAATAATCTGTTAGAATCATACACTATGTTACCGGACACAGTGATTGCAGGCACAGAAACAAATTTAATAATGGTCTGAGTTTGATAAACACTTTGCATTTGACTGACCACTACATTGCCAGCACACTGTATTTGATAATCCTGATAATTCCACAAAAAAATCACTGGATTGATCATTAGTTGATTGAACAACTCCAGTGATATCACAAACGTTTGATTGCTGTGAGTTTTGAAATATATAGTGATTTTTTTAAGTTGAAAATTTGTTGGCACAAGATTAATAAACACCAGATCACTGGGCGTGAGAGGCGAAATTGAAATCCTATCAGTGTGAGATAGTGTTCTTGACACACCACTGATTTTTTCCTCACATGTGAAAAAATTTCCTATTGGCACATTGTAAAATATTCCGCCGGATACTAAATCTAACGTAGCCACAAACTCTAAATCCATAGCTGCCGAAACACCAATAGGCAGCAAACTCACTGCAATGTTATTGGCATTGAACGCATAACCTGAAAGATGCCCAAAAATCACTGACCTAGTCAGTGTGTTTTTACCAGTAACTCTTTGATCTGTGTTACCAGTGACCACTGTGACTCCTAGACTGATCTTGAGGTAATCAAGGTCGTTCACATAAAAAAACGGCTGTGAATTGATGGGGTACAGACTTGACACGGTGTGTGTGTCCGTAACAAATCCCAGTGGTGATCTCACAGTAGTGCCACTAAATCTATATAAAAAGGCTTCACTTTCTGCTGTGACACGAGGATCTACAATTTGATCAACTGTGACTGAATTTGTATTAGCAGAAATTACCCTAGTGCCCAGTATTGAAGTAAAAGAAATATCTTTGATGTGCCCCACAAAATCTTGAGCGAACATGACATTACTGTATTTCTTTATCTGATTGTCAACACTGCTGATCAAAATCACATTGCTACCAAAACTCTGGTATGGATAGCAAAAATGACTGTATATGATTTTGTCTACTACCTGTGTGGTTGATGTGACTAGAGTGCCGCTCACATAATCATTTACATTGAACACGGTGTGAGATGCCAAGGGCAGCAGATTGGAGTTTACCACATCAGTGCAAATGTTCGCTGTGTTGCCCAAAGGATATAATTCGTTAGACAAGCCAACCCATCTTATTCTACAAGAGGACCACTGAGTGTTGCTGAAAACATTTGCATACACCCCGGGAATTTCATTACTGTCTAACTGTCCCAAACTCAAAGCATTGGGCATGACATTTATAATCTGCAGACCTTGATAGAGATTGTTACCCACAAACAAATGATCAGATTTAATCGTGCCGACCCCGGGTCGATTTAACAAATTGCCATTACCTAATAAAATATAACCCTGTGTGGACACAGAGATGGTGGAATAGTCGGTGCCAAAATACCTCAAATTGAACCCAAGATTAACATGAGTGTGCCCTATCTCGATGTTGCCCACATTGGGCGTTAAAAAATTCTCATGTATATTTGGCAAAGGATTTATAGAAACCACAGCGTTGGCAAAATTGTCCAGCAATGACACATGAGACACTGCATTGGTGTCAAAGTCCACGGCCAGGTCACCAAAAATCACATTAGATCTGCTCAACCCTGGCCCTCGTCTAAAATGACTGATACTGACCCAGTCCAAATCAAAAATGGAAGCATTGGCCACACCATTAACCCACACAGTGACTCCGTCACTGGCTCTGGCATTTAAGAAATTTTCACCCAACATTCTTATTTGCTGAGGCTCGCAACTGATGTTATTCACTGGACCAGTTTTAGATTCTACATCGAATCCAATTATTTTTTTAATACCTGTTTTATTCAATGTACTGCGTGTTTGCAAATAATGCACGCCCAACATCACATCAGAAACCACACTGACCACTGTGGTTTTTCTTAAAAAATTAAACCTAGTGAATTTATTGTTAGAAAAAGATAAAACTGTATTGGTATCATGCCCAGTGACATACAGCACATTATCATAAAGTTCTGCGTAGGCTGGAACAAAATCTTCACATAGATGCTCTGTGTATGAACCTGCCACAGTGTAAATTCTTATTTTTTGATCGTCAGGATAAGGCACTGCTATTTGACCACCGAGAAATGCCCCGGGAGATCCCAGACACTGGGCTTGATCTAAAATTGTGATTTGATTGGGCAGTGTGACTTGTATTAATTTTTGATCTGCTGTGACCAATATACAACTGTGATCATTGAAACAAACCAAATCAATCACATGCTGTACTAGGTCCAATCTAGCAATAAGTGCAAAACTTTTATCAACCACAAACACTGTGCTTGAACCAGCCAACCAGATACGGTTTGATGTGACATCAAACGCAGTGACCTTGGGAAACAAGCTGTCTAGAAATTTTTTCTTTGGCACATCAGTGAACTGTAGTCCGTTGGGTAAATCTTGGAGATAAGGTAATTCTTCAGGCACAAATCCCAAGGGCACCACAGTGGGCACAAATTCATCGCTGAAAAAAAATAACGTGTTGAAAATTATTCTATATAGTTTTCCGTTGGCACATAATACCAACAAGTCTCTGGCATAGCCAGTGCCTGGGGTCATGGTCACAATTTTTTTATACTTGATGGGGTTGTCAGGCATGTCCAATCTGCACACTAAATTTCTTGAATTACTATAGAAATTAACAGTGCGATTCACAGCATCTAACACTATGTGCAGAGCGTCCACATTGACATATTCTCTGCCCCAGCCAAGTTCAAACAGTTTTGAATCACCGTAAAATGACAGTTCTAATTTTTCGCCCGATTTATAATAATTGTACCATCTTTTGCGCCTGTCTGGCGTTCTCACAGTGGGTTGATAATTATTTTTGTTTACCACTGCAAAACTGTGTGGTTGTCCGTCAATGCGATATGGAAAAAAATTATTATCAAGATAGCTTGGCGGGGTAGTCACTGTGGCCACCACAGTGGCATTGGCCGATACTGCTATGGGTCTTGAATTGGCTTGAACACCGTCTATGGTGACAGTGACATTGGCCCAAATATCTAGACCATGTGCGTTAGATAACGAATATCTGGTCTGAACTTGACTGTTGGGCCTGCACGCCGAAATACTGTGAAACATAGTTATTCTGCAATGCTGTGGAAAACACCATGATCATGAATCATTCTCTATCAAACATGACTATTTTCCACATCCACACCATTTTGTGTCAATACCATGAGACGTAATCCTGTGCCCGATGGCATGTTGGCATACAGTGCAGTGTACACTCTGTCCTGAGATTCCCCATAGATTCTAGTTCGAATTTCAGTGCCTGCACCTATGACATCTGCACCCACAGTGCCCAACATGTCTAACTCATCAGTGTACCTGAATCTACTGGTGATGAGATTGGTCATGAGAGAAACCACAAACTCACCGCTCTCTGTGATACTGTTTTGTTGATAGGGGTTTATCATGGCCTCGGCATCATCGTCTGTCACAGATATCAGTTCGGGCCTACTGGGTGTCAACACATCCATTTCCCTTACCACAAAACTACGATATGAGTTAGGTGCACCTGATCCAAACACACAAAAAACCGGACACCTACTGGTTTCTTGATTTTGTGGCGCACCATTTCTCAAAGCCGAACCGCCGCGCACATGACCTGTGACTCTGTCCACGGGTCTTTGAATTAAAAACCATTTCAACGGACCATTGGCAAAATAATCTGTGGGAGTGGTTTCATAAAATTGCCCTGCTTCTTCTTGACTGCCGTCCCAGATACAGAGAAAAATTCCTCTGTTGCTCAACGTCAAGGTGTAGCTCATGGGATAACTGTTGGCCATGGTAGTTGGCACATGTTGGCGATTTAAAAAAACTTCTTCAAAAGTTTTGGGGTCTGTGGCCGCCACAGGGGTCCCTCCTATGCCGGTCCATCTAGCACCTAACAGTCCCGCTGGTGCAACAGGACTAGTGCCTGTCAAAGTCCTAGTCCCAAAATAGGTGATATTTCCTGAATTGGGGATCTGCAATTCAGTGGCAGTAGCGACCGACATTCTGTTGTCATCGTGATGTATGAATGCCAATCTCCATCCAGATGTAATAGTGGTTCCTATGGGCTGATAGCTTGCTAAAGGATCTATGTTAGTGGTAGCAGCATATGTCACGGTGTTACCTGAGGTATGAGTACCGGACACTAATTGAAAATATCCACGACTGGGATCTTGCAATCCAGGGTGAGTAGTGTCAATTAAAGTAGCGGAAATATTTGCCATCATGACATTTACATTTGCAAAACCGTGTCTCGTGACCGACAATAAAGCCATGGTGTTTCCTTAAATATTTTTTAACACAACTAATCTCAATCCAGTATTATAGGGTTTATTACTGGGAAGTCCTCGATATGTTCTTGGGGTAGACTCTTGATATGCTGTGATGTTGATATCCACTCCGCCAATCAACACATCAGCACTGGTTTGTGCAATCATGTCCAGTTCTTCTGTGTACCTAAATCTAGCAGTGGTGAGATTTTGAAGAAAGGATATGAGATATTTATTGTCCTCGGTGAGAGCAATTTGATTACTGGAATTTATCATACCAAAACTGTCATTACTGTGTTGATCAGCGGGCGTTCTGTAAGGATGAACCACTCCATCAGGTAACTGCACATTACTGGTTTTTCTTGGTCCTTGAGATGGATGGAAAATATCTGTTTCTCTGACTATGAATTTATGATAAGCATAACCCACTGAATTTATACAAAACAAAGGGGCATTTCCCTTTGTTAAAACTTTTCCAGTGGTTCTATTCACAGGCCTTTGTATTAAAAACCAGTTAAATGTATTATCAGTGGCATTGTTCATGACTTTTTCTTTCTGTAACACGCTGAATGTGCCTTCATATGCGCCAAAAAACATACCTCTTTCTGACACTGACAGTATAGAATTCAAAGGCACAGCTTGGCCATGATTCTGCACTCTGGTGGTTCTGTTTATAAATCCCTGTCTAGTTTCACTGGCCAATGGACCTGTGCCTGCGGGGGCCCCCGTTTTATAAATTCCGGTTGGCACTGTGCCCATGACACCACTTAAATCAGTGATGGTGGTGGTGGCATCATTATAGATGGCAGGTATCGTGCATGTTTCATTGAACTGTGTGGATGTGCCTGCGGCCACCACTGCGGTGTCTTTGTTCTGTAGTCTCACTAACAAACGCCAATATTGAGGAGGATCAAATCTAAATTGTAAAGTTTTGCCTGCGCTTAATGTTTGATTACTGCTCATGGTCACTGTGGCAGTGGTGGCACTGGTCATGTTTACACTCAAAACTGTAGTGACACCTGTGACACTTGTGACACCATCACCTTCGGTGTCAATATTATTGATCTGTTGACCCTCATACACAGTACTGCCATAATTCACCGCCCCACCAGAACCACCCACGACTAATGAACTTATGTTTACCACATTGGAATTGTCCACGGCAGTGACCACAGTGCCCAGCACACCCAAAGTGTCACTGAGTGGATCACAGGCTCCTCTGCTTTCCAACACAGTAGTGAACTCATCGGGCAGTGACAAAACTGTATTGTCTACGGTAGCGCCCAATCCCTGCACAGACACATTGGCCCCTCTGCTGAGAGTCACAGGATGACTCAATTGAATCATATACAGATCTTCCTCATGTTCTTTGAATACTTCTCTCACCTCAGATGCTAGTGGTGATATTCTCGTAGGCAGAGGTCTTGTATCGTAGCTCAAGCCAATTACCGCTTTCACAGTGGTGATATTGACAATGGTGGTATTGGCATTTGATATGACACCGTCTTCGTCGCATTCTAAGAATACTCTTTGGCCAACTTTGATATTTTGAAAAGGAGTTCTGACTTCGTCTGGAACTTCACCAATAGGCACTGTGGCCTGGTTGGTGGTGGTTTGACACAAAATGACATTACCAGGTAATCTACCTGTGGAGACACCATTTACCAGCGGTCCATATGTGGATCTCCAGGCATTCCACACATTCAAAGCGGGTGTAGTTGCTAATATTCTAGATCCTCTGGTGGTTCTACCGGCATCAGGACCGCGCCAATAGTCAAGGTTGGCTGAAAAAAAACAGTCGGGATTAGAACCATCTATGTTGGTCACAGCTCTTAAATTTATAAACCATCCCGAAGTTTGGGGTAGAACTTTTTCTTGTCGATAATCATCTGTATAAACTAATTGACAGGGCTGTACTATAGCACTGCTGGTGTACAAGGGATATTCACCTTGGCCATTCTTTCCATTACTCATGGTCAGAGACCTAATGCCATTGTTTGTAGACCAAACAGTTGCCACTCGAGCTGAATAAGGTACGGAATTAGCTCCGGCATTTTTTAACAATAATTTTTCACCCACAGTATATCCACTGCCACTGCTTACTATTTGATAATCTCTAACACCTATGGGCCAGGCGGTAGAAGTAAAAGTTGCTCCAGCTCCATTGACGTTGTCTGTGATGTTTGATGCAATCATGGACATAGCACCAATGTTAAGTAAATCAGTGACCATTTCAAACATGCATTCGGCGGCCGTAACAAAACCGCTTTTTTCTATGTAGGCGAATTTTTTATTTGGTTTAAGATTCTGAATCACTGTTCTAACACTACTGGGCATGTTGGATCCTTATTATTTTATTTACCTTCTCATAAAAAACCATAGGAATTGACTCACACAGATGATTCATACCACCTGCCAGCCACCATCTGCATAAACATGTAAAGATTTGGCAGATTTGTTGTAAAAAACTTCGCCACATTCAGCAGTCACAGGCAACACAGTGCCCACACGTATTTTTTTGCTGTCAGGATCAGGTACTCCATCTATCACAGACGGATAATACCACAAAGTTATTATCACTGGTAAGGCCGCAGCAGCGGCCACCACACTGGTCACAGTCACATAAAAACGATTTTTAGGAGGATCTTCTAAATTGGCAAAAATACTGTATTGTCTGCTTTGATAACTACTGCCATCATTTAAAAACACTGTGCCATCGTCCACTAAATGGCTACTGGTGCCTAAAAATGTATAGGGATTTGGCTCATCTTTCTCTGGTCTGGCAAATACTTCTATTCTCACAGGTCTACTCACAGTGAGCTCGTACACAATGTTGCTGATACCTGCCAAAATCATCACAAACTCAAATTTAGCATAGCCCAATAATGAAGGAATTATTTTACAATAGCGTCTGCGACGGAGCGACATGGGATCAAAATTTGGTACCCAAACAGTTTCTGAAAGTGGCCCCCCCAAAGCCATCAAGTAACTGTTTTTTCCCGGAGTGGTAGTGGGCAAATGATAGCGATCTCCCACAGTGATACGTTGACCCACCCAAAGATTACCGCCTATGTTGGCATCAGTGGTCACCCTGATGTTACCGTTAATATCCAATTTGTATTGGGGCTGACGATCTATACCCACCAATCGTCTTTCTTGATCTATGATTATGACATTGCTCCACAAAGTCTCATGTGGAACTCCTGCACATGTGACATTCCCCGATATCAAAATAGATCCCGGATCAGGTGCTTTAAATGTGGGCAACACAAATAAAGGATCGTTTTTATAGCCCACTGTGATGGTGTTACCGGCAAAAACTTCACCTCTGACATCTAGATTGAACTGTGGTTTGTCAGTGTTAATGCCCACAAGTGTGTTAGTGACATCAAAATATATCAAATTACCTTCAATGGACAGATCAATGCCTTGACGTTCAAGGTTCCTGACCAACATGGGTCCAGTGATTCTACCTATGGCCATTACACTGCTCCGTGAATTACAATGATAGTGTGTTGATCAGGCGGCGGACTGGCAAAATTGATATAATAACCGTCAACTTCAAAATTCACATTAGGATTTTGCCAGACGTTTTGTATGAAAACCAGCAAAAACAATTCATCACCAGGGTTATAAGCAAAGGTCATGGGGCCAAAAGTTCTATTAGGGCTTGAACCATAAAAGGTGTCTTTGGTGGGTTTAAATTTGACCATATCATCATCTGAATGAACTTTGCGCCATCTGTTTTTTCTAAAAATTTCTATTTCTTCTGTGTCTGTGTTGTATCTCAAAAGACCCGAAACCGGACATTCTGGACCCCAGGTTGATTTGGCCATGGGTAATCTTATCACAGCAGCAGCTGATGTCAATTCTGTGTTTTTGGCGTATCTGCCCATTACACTGTGATTGCACTCACAGTGGCAATCAACACTAGATCACCAATCACAGAACCTGTGGGCACTATGACTCTGGCGTAAATGGCATCATTATTTTCTAAAATAATTTTTTCAGTGTCTAACACATAGGTGTCCCGGCAAGGCAACAACAGCTGAGTGTAAATGAGATTTGTAAAGTTGGCCTGGCTGCCTGCAGGCACCACATGCACATTGAAAAACACATCATTTTCTGAAGCATTACAAAAATATATGGTGGTCACAGCCGAACAATCACGACTTTGATAAATCAATGTTTCTGTATCTGTGACCACTGTGCTTTTTATTGCCATTGCTGATCCTTTTCTGCTTATAAAACCAAACTCAACACTGCGGCCCAGCGTTTGGCGGTGAGCTGTTGCTCTCCTTGGCTGAGTTTCACAAAAAGACCTGTGTCACCACAATTTTGCACTGGTTTGGCAAACACAGTGGCCGATCCTGGGTTGTGATTTGGTTCATCTGTGACATACACTTCACGTATTTCCACACCGCCCCTTGGCCTAGATCGATCTACACCGGGACTGAGCACTATGTTACAGGGATAGTCGGATTTTATTATTTTACATCCTAATTCAGCATCTCCAGTTCTTAGATCACCTCCAAGCACAGGCTGTGTGTCTTGAATCACTCTGCCAAGAATAGGTAGAAAATTTATACCGTTCTCAGTAAATTCCCATCTTCGTATATTTTCGTTCCACCTAACTTCTAAAGTGGCTTCATCGCCGCGTTCCACCTGTAATCCAGCATGCAACAAGGGCTCACCTTTCACTAGAGTGCTGACTCTGATATAATTGTCATTGACTTTTGTCACGGTAGATTCTATACTGGCCACAGATCCTATCACGTATAAATTACCATTCAATGTGATTTTTCCATGACCACATGCTGCGGTGATGGTTATGTCGCCTTCGCCACAGGCATTATCTAAAGTTTCTAATCTATAATTTCCTGTGATTTTGTCAACACTGCCCACACACCCTCTTGGAGACGGTGTTGTGGTGGGTGGTATGGTGGTTGTAGTTGTGGTGGGTGGTATTGTGGTAGTGGTGGTGGTAGTGGATGGTTTTGTTGTTGTGGTGGTAGTGGATGGTGTTGTTGTAGTTGTGGTGGGTGGTATGGTGGTTGTAGTTGTGGTGGGTGGTATTGTGGTAGTGGTGGTAGTGGTGGTAGTTGTGGTTGTAGTTGTGGTGGGTGGTATTGTGGTCGTGGTGGTGGTGGGTGGTATGGTGGTTGTAGTTGTGGTGGGTGGTATTGTGGTAGTGGTGGTAGTGGTGGTAGTTGTGGTTGTAGTTGTGGTGGGTGGTGTGGTGGTGGTGGTGGTGGTGGGTGGTGTTGTGGTCGTGGTGGGGG
>Ga0194129_10003230_pt1 | contig 22906 bp, 27 predicted proteins | sample TA2KigCa35mmetaG_FD_150862 | JGI IMG/M metagenome (GOLD analysis project Ga0194129, IMG submission 150862) | Freshwater microbial communities from Lake Tanganyika, Tanzania - TA2015038 Kigoma Deep Cast 35m | ecosystem: Environmental > Aquatic > Freshwater > Lake | place: Tanzania: Lake...
ATAAACATGAGAATCAATTAAAAAGTAATATAAAGAAGATAGAAACAGAAATTGAAGAAAAAGACCCATTAACTAATCGTCATTTATGTCCACATTGTGAAAAAACATTTGATTATAAATTTAATTTAAATAAACATATTCGTGAAAAACATATGATAAATGATAATGTTATTAATATAAATGCTAATAATTTATCAGTTGATAATTCAATAAATATTAATACAAATAATATAACAATTAGTTTAAATGATGATTTAATACCTTTTAATAAAGATTGGGACTTATCAAAAATATCTGATGAAAAAAAGTATTTATTATTATTTTCTAAATTTATGTATACTAATTTATTGAAAGAAATACTGGAGAATGATGCAAATTTAAATGTAATTATTAATAAAGAAACAAATTCAGGATTGGTATATTCAGAAGAAAATATGGAAAAAAAATATATAAATATGGATTTATCAACTATATTAGAACAATCTATGGAGAAATTATATAGACATCTAAGGACAATTTACCGAGAAGCAGAACAAACAAAGTTATATAATACAGATAAAGATATGATATTTGAAATGAGAAATAAATATATGGAATATCAAAAAAATGAAGACTTAAATGAAAAAGTAAATGACTTAATGTCAGATTTATATAATAGAAAAAGAAGAAATGCAGTAAAATTAATGGATATACATAATCCATTTAAAGACTTAAAAGATATAAAAGGATTTTAATGAAAATATATATTTTATCGTTTATAAATTCACTTTATAGAAAAAATTTATATATAAATAATTAATAAATATATTTATATATATTATGAATATGGATAATAAAATTGAAAAGTTGATTGATAAAATAGAAAATATTAAAAATAAATTGAAAGATATTGAATATATTGAAATAATGGAAAACATTAGAGATATATATGTATTGTCTAGAAAAAATAACAATAAAAAAAAATATAAACCACATAATATTAATGATATTATATTAAATTATCCAGAAGTAAGAATTGATTATAATAATAATGATGAGTCAATGCAAAATGATATTGATGATAATTGGGAAAATTGGTTTACAACAAATGAATTAAATAATATAAATAATAATAATGATAATAATGACAATAATATCCTACAAGGATATTAGAATAATTACCAATTATCATCATCTTCACATTTAGATACAACACTTTTTGGTGAAGGATTTTTATGTCTTTCTTCTTCTGCTAATCTTTTTTGTAATATTGCTTGTTTCATCTTTTTTTCATTTTCAACACTTCTTATATGTCTCCATTTTTGTAATACTTTATTTCTAATATTTAATGGAATTAAATCAGAATCTAAATCTTCAGGAAATGGTTTAGCTAATGTTTCATCATCATATGACTTTTCCAATACCCATTCCCATCCTTCTAATTTTAATAACTCTGGTGATGGATTTTTCCATATCTCAGTATGTCCTAGAAATAATCTGTTGTCCCTTTGACTAGTTATTAAAATACCATACTTTTTATTTAAATATTCTATAAACTTTACCTTTTTATTTTGGGTTTCTTTATAGTCATTTATTCTTTCACGTTTTGCAGTTGGTGATTGTCTATCACCTCCTCCATTTATATTTACACTACCTTGTTTATCTATATTTAATGACAAAAAATATATATATTCATCAAAATTTCTTTCAAAACTTAATATTATGTATTTACTGAAAAAAGTATTTAATATTGACATAAAATAATCTTGTTTATCACGTTCATTTATATCTTCCATTTGTCGATAATTTTCAGGATTTGATAAAAATAATGCAATGTACTTTTGTATTTTATGATTATATAATACATTTGCATCATATCTAATTCTGTAATCAAAATAGGGTAACTTTACTGAACTCATTATTATTGATATGATTTTATATTAATAATAATTTATACTTAATAAAAAAATAATCAATTTTTTTTATACAATTTATTGATTTGTTGTATCACTTTTTTGTCATATACATTTCCATTCATGTAATTACATAATACAAATCTCTCTTTCCCTGTTAATTTTACATTTGGATTATTGTTTTTTTTCTGTAAATTATATATTAAATGCCATAACTGACCATTTTGTATACAATTTTGTTTACCACAATTATAACAATTTATTTGTGTTGACATTGTAAATATAATTATAGATTAGATATTTTTATAATACCAACCATTTATTATTTTTATTTGATAATATATATACAGATTCATAATTTATATTCATTACATAACTTGTTGTACCTACAATTGTATTTGTTCCAGATATATTTATTATAGCATTATTATTTGATAAATTTCCACCTACATCTACTATATAAAATGATCCTGAATTATTAGTTAATAATGATATTGTTGGAAGTGTTATTGTTATTGATGTTGTACTTGTATCAATTTGCAATTTGTATACTTGAAACTGTATAATCTGTAAATGCACTTGGTCCTGTAGGGCTAATAGGTCCAATACTACCATTATTTCCTTTAGGACCAGTTGGACCAGTTTCACCTTTTATAGAGTAAGATGAATTATATGTAATTTCTTTTGTAATATTATTATATGTTAATATATTAGATAAATTATCATTATCATTACGAATAGGTTCAATATATAAACCAATATTATTTGCTTCAATATTATTTTCAGTTGCATTTATTACAATACTATTGTCAACTTGAACATTATTAGAATTTAAATTTGAAATTGAAATTTTATCAATTTCTTTTATACCAGTGAAGATTTAAAATGATACTATTTTATTTTTACAATTTTATAATGTTTATTATTTTTAAACCAAATATCCATTATTAATATTGTGCTTCCACTGCCAATCATAAATGAACCAAATATTAAAGATTTTACACCAGGCATTTTATTTAATTATATAATTATATTTTTAAATTGGTTTTTTAATTTTATAAATGTACCATTTTAAATCTTCAGAGGTGTAAACTATTACAAGTCAATATACCATTATTTTGAATATATACATATTCATTTTCAACATTATTACTAGATACATAAATATCACCATTAGAATATATATTAGAATAACTTGATAATAAACCAAAAGTATTAATAGACTGAAAATTTGCGTCACCTCCTATATTTACACCTGATTTTACATACATAACATTGTCTATTTGTTGATTTTTTTCAACTTCTGTATTTTCTTTAAAAATAACATTATCATAAATTATAATATTATTGTCCATATGTTTATTATATAAAAATAAAAAAATTATATTAATATAAATAATAAATGAAAATTGATATTATAGTTGCTCATTCTAATAATAATATTATTGGAAATAATAATATAATTCCTTGGAATTATCAAGAAGATACACTATATTTTAAAAATATAACTAGCACTACTGTAGATAAATTAAAAAAAAATATTATAATAATGGGTTATAATACATATGAATCATTAAAATGTAAAAAATTAAAAAATAGAATAAATATAATAATAACATCAAAAACAGAAATTGAAAGTGAAGAAGAAAATGATTTATATTTTACAGATTCATTAAGTTCTTGTATAGAATTATGTAGAACATTATATGAAAATAATAAAATAGAAAAAATATTTATTATAGGAGGTGAATTAATATATAAATATTATATGGAAAGTTATTATTCAAAATATTTAGATAAAATATATTTAACAAGAATTTATAAAGATTTTATTGGAAACAAATATTTTTATAAATTAGAAGAAAAATTTTATTATTTAAATATTGAAAAATCAAAATTTCATGAAGAATTAGAATATCAAATCATTCAATATGATGTAGATTTTGAACATCCAGAATATAGATATTTAAGAGAAATTTTTTATTTATTAGATGAACCAAATAAAAAATATGATGAAGATTTAATTGACCATATTATATATTCCAATAATTTTCAATTAAAAATTGAATTAAATAAATATTTTCCATTATTTGATTTTATTAAAGAAAATAATTATGATATATTCAATATGATTTATAAACTTACACAAGACAATAACATTATAACATTATCAAATAATATTATAGAAAAAAATACAAATAAAATTGATTTATATGATATAGACCCATATTTATCTATATATGAATATGATATTGATTATATTAATAATAATATTAATTGTAATGTAAAACATAAAATAGGAAATATGGCAAATCAAGTTTTTTATAATATATTATTTTCATCTTTATTAATGTTATTTATTGCAAAAATAATGAAATTAACACCACAAATTTTAACTTATACTTGTGAACAACATTATATATTAAAAAAAGATTGTACTAAATTTGAAACGATTGTTCGAAACAATCCAATTATATTACCAATACTTAATATTAAAGATAAAGAATATAATAATATTAAATATATTCAATTTGAAGATATAGAATTTCTAGGAATATCATTTAAGACTTAATAAATATAAAAATTGATTTAATTCTCCTAATATTTCATCTCGAATATTATATAAATCACTATTATTATTTATAGAAATATATTTATTCATATCTTTTTCTAATAAAATTCTATAATTATGAATAATTTTAATTAATTCTTTTTGATTTGTAGGGTCAGTAAATTCAATAGAATGACCTTTCATATTTAATCTCATATCATCTTTACCTAACATAACTTCTACAAATTTATCAATATATTCATTTAAAGATTCATATAATTTATCAGTAGCAAAATGTTCAGAATAAATTCTTGTTTTCCAATGATATACTTTTATAACCATTAATAATTTCAAAAAAGATGTTGTTAATTTAGCTTTAATTTTACCATCATTTTTACTAGTTTTACTTTTTGGTTTTAATTCTGTTTTAGGTTTAGATTTTGTTTTAGAAATAGTCTTTTTCTTGTTCATTATATATTATAAATAGATAAAAAATATAATGATATTATATAAATGTACGCATTTGTTTTAGTTCATTTTGGTGATAAATACAAATATTTAGAACTAGAAATATATTGTGCTATAATGTTAAAAAAAAATACAAAATATGATATTATATATCTATATTCAATAAATGATACTCCTTTAGAATTTGTAAAAAAAATGGAAAATTATTGTACCAAAACAATTCCTTTTGATGATAAAGGAATTACATATGATATAAAAAATAATTTTATTTCTTTATACCCTCATTTTAATACTTTAAGAACTTGTAATTTCCTTTTTGCTTATCAATTAATTCAATATAAAAAAATATGTCTAATTGAATCTGACACTATTATTACTAAAAATATAGATGATATTTTTACATTAAAATGTCCTGCTATACTTACATATTTTAATAAACATAAAGCATTAGATAATTATAAAATTGATATTAATAATAAAAAAATATTAGAAGATTGTAAAATAAATTCTTATGTAAATGGTGGTGTTATTCTTTTAAAACCATCTTTATCAAAATATAAATTATGTCTTAAAAATATTAAATCTGTCATCAATAATAATTGTAATTATCCTAATGAAACTTTATTTTTAATTTCTAATAAAATAATTTATAATTTACCTTATAAATACAATGCTGTACAATATAATTTAAATGAATATTCAAATTTATTTAATATTGATATGAAAAAATATATATCAATCTTACATATGAATGCTAAAGAATATAAACATATTGATTTTATTCGTGATAAATGGTTAAATAAAATAAAATTTAAAAAAGATCCTCAAAATCAACTTGTTTATCATTTTGTCCTTTTTTTTAAAAATAATTATTTCGATAAATATAAGAAAATATAACATAATATAACAAAAAAAATATATATATATCTTATAAAATATGCTTTGCATGCCTTCTCTTATTTACTTAATTTTAAGTATTATGGCTATTATTATGTTTGTTGTTAAAGGTTCTTATGTTTCTGCAGGTACAAAAGCAATTTTTGCAATTGTTTGGACATTTTTTTTAAACTTTTTATGTTCTAAAGGTTATGAAGGTGCTTCTTGGTTTTTATTGTTTTTACCATTAATTATTATGGTTATTATTATGGCTTTTTTCGCATCAAAAATTTCATCAATTATTGAATCAAATGAACATAAATAAATAATATATATATATCAATTCTTTTTTAATCCTGATAATAACAATTCTCTTAATTTATTTCATTCTTGATGTTCATTTATTTTTTCCGATATTCCTATTATAGATAAATTGTTATTATCCTTATAAATATATAAATGTACCATTGTTTCAATTAAAGCATCAATTTGTTGTAATCCTACCTTAAATGATATACAATAATAACTTTCAGTAATATTTATATAATACTGTATATTTTCATTTACTTTATCTAATATTTTATTTAATTTATTTTCAATATTATCAATAGATATTGATGTTGTAATTATTTTTTGTTTTTCATTTTTTTGTGTAATTTTAACATCAAAAAGTGGTATTTTATCAGTATTCATTATATATAAATTATTTATAATAAAAAATCTTTATATAAAAATATATGAAAAACAAAATATTATATTTATATTTATTAATATTCATAATAATAATTATTTTTGTATTTACATTTGGACATTATAAATACAAAATAGAATCATTTAATAATAAATATATTTATCCAGATATTGGTAATATTATAGATATAAATAACCTAAATAATACAATTTTTCCAATTGTTCCAAATATTAGTGCTGAATATATAACTAAAAATCCTAATGATAAATATATAACAGTATATCCTTCAATATTTTTATTTCCTTTTAGAAATTATATAGGTAGTTTATATTTTTATGATTCTTCCAATAATATTGATATACCATTATTTATTATAAAAGGTATTCGTTTACTATTAACTAACTTTAATGGTCCTAATAATTATTTATTTTATACAACTTTATTAAAATATACTATTATAAATCAACATACAATATATGATTTAGCATTAAATGATTGGACAACTGGTAATATGAAATTCATATATTCAAATAAAGATTTAAAAAACACTTATTTTATTTTAGATGGTAATAGTAATCTAATTTTTAATAATATACATTATTTTGATGTTCAACCAATTAATGAATCATTACAATTAACTGGTACTATTATAGCAAATCAAAAAAATATAGTAAACATAAAAGCAAATCCAAATGGTAAATATAGAATAAAATATGAAAAGAATGTTGAAATAGACTTTGGTAATTTTATAGATTCTTATTTAGGTACAAATAATGGTTTATATAAAAATTATAATTTTATAATAAAATAAATAAAAAATGATTGTTTTTAATCATTAAATCATAATTTATAATAATAAATATATATACTAATTATTTACATAATTGAAAAAAAATGAGTGAAATAATTGAACTTTATGAATATCATATTGATAATGATAATTACATAATATTAAGACAATATAATTTACAAAATAAACAAGAATACAATATTATTTTTTATAGTAATGCATCTAGACATTATTGTGATGAACCATCATGTAAATATAGATGTATATGTAAAGATAGTGATTGGATAAAAGGTTTATGGAATAGTAAGATATTTTATAGTAATGAAACAGACTTAGAATATATGACAAATTTTTACAATTTTCTAGTAAATCAATCATTACCAGAAAAATCATCTTTATTTAAATTAAATCAAAAAAAATTATATTATTGGTTAAAAGACAATATATATTTATTTCTAGAAATTTATCATTCTGATATTATATTATATATAAAAAATAAAATAGAATTATATATTTCTAGAAATATATTTACAGAAGATTTTTTTAGAAATATAAAATATAAATTTTATCAAAAATATGAAGATTTTCATAAATATATAAATGAAACATTATCAATAAAATATGATTTTCAAAAAGATAAAATTATTATTCATAATAACATTAATCAAACTGATATTTATATAGATAATAATAATAATAATAACATAAAATCATTACAAATTATATCTTTAGATACAATTAATGAAATTTCTAATATATTTATTTTATTAGAATATGAATATAATTTCAATATATTGAATGATGAAAATATATTTATATTAAATAATATTTATAGTTATATAACTATTATCAAGAATTATCTAAATATACAAAAATATTTAGATATAGAAGAAATAGATAAGAATGATTTATTATTTTATGATTATTCTAATACAATTACTTATATAATAGATAATTTTCAAACAAATATGAAATTAGATTTTTAGCAATATTCAAATATTAATTTATCTACTACTTCATCTACTTTTTTTTTTAATATTTTATAATTATTATTACTAAATTGATATAAATGAGGATTATTTTTCATATCATTATTTTTTAATAAATTTACTTCAACTATAGTGGTTGATTTATTTATATTTTTAGTATTTAATATAGTATATTCTAAATTTGATAATCCATTCTTTTTCCAACTCTTTAAATCCTCATATAACTTTTCATACTTTATTTCTTCTTTATTTGTTTTTTCCAATTTTTCATTTACATTTGATATTGTTCTCATTTCTTTTGTTTCTTCCATATCAATTATACTACCTTTTTCTGGATAATATACTATATCAATACCACTATTCACAACTCTACATTTTAAAGCTTCATCTTCACCTCCCCATCCCCAAAAATTATTTGGATAGCCATTTATTGTTTTAAATTGTTTATCATTAAATCCTAATAATGCACCCATAAATTTAAATGTATTTATATTTTTACCAATAGCATATCTTGTTCCACGTAATGCTAATGAAATTGGATATTTTAATTTCATAGTAAAATATTTTATTAAATTATAATCTGGTATTGTATCAATATCACTAAATATATAATTATCATATTTATCTTTTTTACTAGCTATATCAAAACCTACATTTTTTAATTTTCCAATATTAAATAAATTACCATCATTTGATTGTTCAATTATATATATATGAAATTTACAATAAGGTTCCAATAATCTATTCATTAATTTTATAAATAAATTCAATTCTCTCATTCTTTCACCATTTTTATCTAAATCTCTAAAAATTGTAATTAATGCAATATTTTTTTTTGTTGGTTTTATATCCAATAAATTTTTTAAATTCTTATTTTTATATACTAATTTAAAAACTGAATCCAAATAATCTAATATTCCATCTTTTGTTAAATATTTCAAATATAATTCACGTGCATTATGTGCAATTTCTTCGCATTTTTTATCATTTTTAATACACCATTTAATTTGACTAACTAAGTCACTTAAATCTTCTTTAATAGGTATATAATGAACATATTCTTTTAATAAATGACTAAACCACATTTTATATTCACTTTTTACAATTAATACACAACTATTCATTGCTAATTCTGAAGATAAACGATATGCAGATACATAACCATCAATATATAATATATATTTATAATTTGATTTTTCTTTATTGTCTATTTTTCGAGTAGTTAATGGAAAACGAAACTTTTTAGGGTCTATTATTCCAATTGGTTCTCCTTTATACTTTTTCATTCTTGCTTTCCAATCAGTTATTCCAATATCCATAATTTCAGGATAATCTATTGCTATATCAGTAGCTTTTAAACGCATATTATTATTTATAGTATTACCACAACCAGTTGCAGAACCTCTAAAAATACATATTGGTTTTTTTGTTTTCCAATCATAATTCCATTCATCCATTTTTTCTTTTTTATAAGCATTTGAACAGTCACCTGTAAAAAATTTATTAGAAGCCATTAACCATTCATCATTTGTTGGAAATAATATATCTGCATAATCATTTGTTATTGATTTAGAGAAAATAGGTGCTAATTTTTTAAAATGATATTCTTTTTCTATTGGTACTTTATCACTATCAAATATATGATGATATGGTTCTGTCATATCTTTTTTTAATATTGGAAAATCACGATCATTTATAAAAAATTCAATATCAGGAATTGTACGCTCTTTTAATAATGTTTCTAACATATTTCGTATATTATTTGTATTTAATTCTCCTTCATATTTTGGAAATTGATTTCGAAATACACAATTATTAGCATACCATTCATCTCTATGAAAATTTATTTTTCTTCCATGTTCAAATTGTTCTGGATATTTTCTTTGAAAATCCAATATATATTGATTCATTTTATATTGTACTGATTTGTAATCTTTATTATGTTCTTCTATAAATTTCTTTTCTTCTTCCGAAAAATAAATATGTTTATACCAATTATTTTTATAATATGCATTACTAAATGGCATAAATACAACTAATTTATTATTTCGAATAATTATAAATATACCTTTTTTAAATTTATTAAACATATATAAAAATGTATTTTGTATTGACTCATAATCAATATTTTTATACTCTTTTATATAATCAATATCTTTTATTAATATTTTTTCTTCCTTTGTAAGTGTTTTTTTTATGGTATTTTTTTTGGATGGATATGAATAAAAATAACGTAATGGTAATAAACCATATTTATTAATATCTTGATAGTCACCTGCTGTAAAATATTGTTGGTCAAATAAAGGAAAACGTGGATTTGTTTGTATATTTTTTTTATTCATAGTTTTCCAAGGATTTTTATGTTTTTCACAATTTTCTTTTGTTTCATAATAATTTTTTTTATTATTTTTTCTAAATTTATTTAATGAAAATGTATTTGTATTTGTATTTGTGTTTGTATTTGTATTATTTGATGTGTTCATATTTATATGTATATTCATTATTATCTACAGATAAAAAAAATTGATTTTATTTTTTATTAATATTATTTATTTATGTTATATGACATATCTAATATATAAAAATGATATTTTCGGAATTTACTATAAATACATTGAAATGTATATTTGGATTTTTACTGATTTTTTTTGTTTTTATTATATTTGACTATGTTGATTATCTAAAAAGACAAATTGAAAATTGTATAACTAAAATAAATAATTTAAAAATAGATATGTATGGAAGAAATAAAGAAATAAATTATATTGAAGATATTATTGATAATAAAATTAATATATATAATAATAAATTAAATTCAATATTTAAAAAATATGATGAAGATAGTTTAGTATTATATAATAAATTTGAAGAAAGACTTAAAAAATATGATGAAGATATTATAGCATTATATAATAATATAAATATAATTTCAACTAATATTGAAAAAATACATAATTTAACATTTAATATAAATAATTTTAATTACAATAATGAAATACTCATTCAAAATATAAATAATGATATAATGGATATGAAATCATTAATTCAAAAAAATGGTTATGATATATCAATATTACAATATAAAATAACTGATTTTAATGTACAAACAAAACATAAATTAGATAATATAATTTCTAGAAATAAAGTGAATGAAATGATATTGAAACATAAATTTACAGAAAATAATCATAAATTTACATTGTCTTTATGGTTAGATTCTTTTTATTTAGATATATTTCATAATGCAAATATAAAATCAACAATATTACATTTTAATGACATTAAAAATATCATACATATTAATGTAAAATTTTCAGATTTTTATGAAAAAATACTTTATGAATATAATATACTAAAAAATTTATATATAAAAATGAAAAATCCAATATTATTAGAACCATGGACAAAAATTAATGAATTAGAATTGAGTAATACTCAAAAAAATAATTTAAAATTATTATATCCTGTTTCTTCATAATATATTTTTTATTATGAATAATTTATAAAAAAATAAAAACAAAAACAAAAATAATCAAAATATTTTATTAAATATTAAATCATTATCAACTAATGCATGTTTTAAAACATCATATATATTATTAACAATTACTACTTCAACTTCATTTCTAAAATATCTTTTTGGTATATATTCATATGTTTCATTTTCATCAAATGTCATTTGATTTAATAAACATGAAGAACTTGGTGAAGAATGAACACTAAATGATTTTACTCTTTTAATTTCTGTATATTCTTCTTCTTCTTTTCTAAATATTAATTCTAAATCTTTTTCATTATCTTTTGGAATTAATACTTTTTTAATACCTGATACATATGCACCAATTAATTTTTGATATAAACCTCCTATTTCACAAGCATGTCCCAATAAATTAATTTCTCCTGTTAATGCAACATCATTTCTTACTTTTGTATTTGTTAATATTGATACAAATGCTAAACATAAACAATTACCACCTGATGGTCCATCTTTTTTTGTACTACCATCACCACAATGTAAATGTATTCCCATATTACTATTACTATTTTGAATATTTTGTTTAATATCATCTGGTATAATACTCCAAGCAACTGAAAATGCAACATCTGCACTTTCTAATAATACTTTTTCTGCAGAACCTGTTATTTTTTCTATTGATAATTTTTTATCAGAATATGTTTTCATTGCTTGAAACATTGTTATTCCACCAAAATTATCACCACTACAATATAATCCATGTGCAACACCAACTCTATCAATTCCATCAATTTTTTTAATAGTAACTTCACACATATTACTCAAAATAGGTTTTAATAAATCATTATCAATTATAATGGGATATTTTACAAGATCATCATAATCTTCAATACGTTTTAAATTAATATCTCGAACAACATCATATAATATTTCATTTAATTTTCTACAACCAGATTCAAAAGTATATTTATTAATAATATTAGTCAATATATCATTTGAAAATATAATTTCTGAACTTGAAAATCCAACATTATGTAATATTTCAGGAATAACATAATTTTGACTAATAACAATCTTTTCCTGAGTTGATAATGCTTTTATTTCAATTTCTTGAATTCTATCTTTTAATATTCTATCCAAAGAATTACTGTCATTATATGAAAAAATAAATAATACTTGAGATAAATCAATAGGAATACTAGAAAAATAACGATCATAATATTCTTTGTTTTGAGATTGGTCAGTAATATGTGTTAAAATAGATATAATTTCTTTACCATGTTCAGTTTTACTTATTTTATCTAATTCATCAATATAAATAATAGGATTCATACATTTTGTTTCCATCAAAATATCTACTATCTTACCCCATGTTGAACCTAAATAAGTATAATGATGACCTTCTAATATTGAACCATTTGTAGCACCTCCTAAAGGTAAAAATCCAATAGGTCTAGATTCACCTTTATCATCAAATAAACATTTAGCTAAACCATTTTTACATAATGTTGTTTTTCCTACACCAGGTGGTCCACATAATCCAAAACATTGACCTTTTGTATTTCCATTCATCCATTGTCCAATAATTCTTTTCATTTGTTTTTTTGCATCATTTTGTCCATAAGTACATTTATCTAATATTTTATCAACATCTTTTATATAATTTTTTTTGTTAATTTTAAAATCATTCCATTCATTAATCAATATATCAATTTCTCCAATATTTTTAATAATATATTTTTTAAATTGCATATTATAACTATTTTCATCTACATCTTTATCTTTTTCTTTTGGTTCATTTTGAATTTGTATATTTAATATTGATTCTAAATCAGTTAATTTATTAATCATTCGATTAATATTATTTTCATTCATTATATTTTTGTCTGTTAATTCTTGTTTTATTTTTTTAAAATGATCTAATTGTTTAATACATTCATTAATAACTTCTTCATTTGGTATTATATTATTTTCAATAATATTACTTAATAAATCAACATTTTCATTTGTATTTTCTTCAAATTGAATCATTCCCAATTCTTTTTCAATTGCAAATTTAATTAATTGTAAATATTTTATATAATTATTATAAGAATATTCACTTTTATTAATATTAGAATGATATTCATCTATTATTTGAATTATTATTGAATGAATTAATTTATTTTTATTATTTAATTTTTCAATATTATATTCTGATATTTTTATTGTAAATAATTCAATATAATTATCAATTCTTTCTTGAAAACTTTTAAAAAAACTTATAATAGGCTCTTTTTTATATATTCCAAATGGAATTTTTAAAAATCCATCTAACCATTGTTGTGCTTTTACACTATTATCTTTTGAACCATTTATTTCCTTTAATTTTTCCATAGCTCTTGCCTTAATATTATCAGTAGTTTGAAGTGCTAATATTCTGGATTCATATGGTACATTATTAATTGTTAGATTTTCTAATTTTTTTTTACTATTTTCAAAATTTTCATTTGATATTTTAAATACTTGTTGAACTTTCCAATGTAAACTATTGAATATAATTTCGGATAAATATTGAGATTCTGCTAAAAATGATTTATCAGTTATTAAATCAAAAATTATATGTGCAGTAAATTGATATTCTTGGTCTGATATTAGAAATAATATAATAATTCTTCTTTGTTTCTCAATTGGTGCCTTAATAAATTCTTTAATTAATGCAGACAATGATTTATTTTTATAATTCAAAAATTCACTATAATCAGATTTTAACATATTTATTATATCATCTATTGTATCAATAATAAAATCTCTTAATGAAAGTTGTTCAATATATCTTTCTTTGAATTGTACTGGAATATCTAGAAATTCTGCTTTTTCCAATATTAATTTCATTTTTTCTTTAAATATACTAAAATTCTTAAAAATATGTAAAGAGTCTTTATTTAAATAACCATTTATATAAATGATTTTTTTATTTATTATAAAAATAATTGAACAACCATTAATTTTTTCAATTAAAGTATTATTTTTAGAAGTTTCTAATAATTTATGGATTATTATTTCTTTATCAGGATTAATATTATATTTTTTTATAAATTTATCAATATCATCAGATATATTACAAGATAATGGTATATAATAACTATTTAATAACTCAAATATTTCAATATATTTTTGGTCCTTTTTTTCTAAATATTCATTAATATTAACAAAAATATCAAGTATATTTTTACAATTTGTTGAACCTGTTTTTTTACATATTTCTCCTAACCCTTCATCTATTTCTTTTATTTCATTCTCTAACACATTTTTTGATATTTTTTTCTTTGAAATTAAATTATCTAATTCTATTATTTTATCTTCATACACATTTAAATTACTCATATATTCTATAAACAGATCTTGACCAATAAATTTATTTTTAAAAATAAAATCAATTTGGTTTGATAATAATGTTATTTTTCTATTTAAAGAGAAAATAACTTTCTGGGATTTATTTATTTTTTTTTTCAAATCCATATTATCCATATTATATACAATTATTTTTTTATTTAAAAAAATAATGTATATTATAAATTAAGAGAAAATGACAACAGATAAGAATAATAATAATAAGAAAAATATTACTATTAATATTAATAAAGTCATAGATTTAAATAATGGAGATGACAATCAAAAAGATAATAATCAAAAAGATAATAATCAAAAAGATAATAATCAACAAAATAATGACCAGAAAAATATTGACAAAACAAACAATAACCAACAAAAAGATAATAATATAGAAAACAATAATGAACAACAAAACAATAATGAACAACAAAATAATAATGAACAACAAAATAATAATGAACAAGAAGATAATAACCAACAAAACAATAAAATATTTAATGGCACAGATGATGATGATGAATATTGGGATAGATTATTTAATGAATATTATGATAGAGAAATGAATGATAAAAATAATAATAACAACAATAATGAACCAAATAAAATTCCAATAATATTTATTTTTAACCCTAATAATAATAAACACGAATGTGGAAGTGATTGTGAAAATGATAAAACTGATAATGATAATAATAATAATAATAACAGAAGGTCAACAAGAAAAAGAAATAAACCAAATAATAATAGTTACAATTGTGATTGTGATGATGATGATGATGATAATGAAAATAATGGTGAAGAAGACAAGACTGATAATTATAATAGGTCAAATAAAAGAAGATATAATGACAATAATTATAATTCTAAAAAAAGATATAAACCAGAAGAAAGAGATGATTTTAAAAGTTATTTTTCTGAAGCAAAAGAATTATTACCAATTAATAAAGAAATTAAAGACATTAAAGACTTAATAGAATTGGGTAAAAGTTATGATAAAAATGATAAAAATAGATATGTTATAAATCTTAGAGCATTAAATAAATGTGTAAGTGCATTAGAAGAATTAGAAGCAATGATTGGTATGAAAAATATAAAACAAATGATTGTAGATTTAATATTTTTTAGATTGCAAAATATTGATGATAATACTGAAGAATTATGGCATTTAGTTATTCAAGGTTCACCTGGTTCAGGTAAAACTGAAATTGCTAAAATACTTGCTAAATTATATTATTCATTGGGAATTGTTAAAAAAGAAAAAATAACATTTGCTAAAAGGTCTGACTTAATTGGTAAATATTTAGGACATACTGCTAAACAAACACAAGAAATATTTGATAAATCAAAAGGAGGTGTTTTATTTATTGATGAAGCATATAGTCTTGGTAATCCTGAAGGAAGAGATTCTTTCTCGAAAGAATGTATTGATACTATAAATCAAAATTTAACAGAAAATAAAGATACTGTTGTTTTTATTGCAGGTTATAAAGAACAATTAAATGATTCTTTTTTTAGTTATAATCCAGGATTAAATCGAAGATTTAAAATGAGAATGACTGTTGATAAATATGAACCAAAAGATTTAAGACAAATATTTATTAAAAAAATAAAGGACAATAAATGGAATATTTATAACAATAATGAAGAAAAAGAAATTGCAGTATCATTTTTTGAAAAAAATATTAGTATGTTTAAATATAATGGAGGTGATATGGAAAATTTATGGCATTTAACTAAAATTGTTCATGCTAGAAGAATATTTGGAAAATCAAATGACTTACTAAAAAAAATAACCTTACAAGATATTGAAAATGGATTTAAATTATATTGCGAAAATGACGAAGTTAAATCAAGAAATAGTGATGATATTGGTAAATATATTTTAAATACAATGTATATTTGAAGTATTTTTATATAATCTTAATTTTATTATTATAAACTTTATAATAATAAACATATTTATTTTTTTTATATTTTGTTTTTACTTTTATGTTTTTGTTTTATATTTTTTTATTTTGTTTTTGCTATTGCTTTTTATGTTTTTTTTGTATTTTTTGTATTTTATTTTTATATATCTTCAATGATTTTATTTATTTCATTATCATCATTAATATCATCTGCAAAAATAACTCCATCATCATTATTATCTTCATTTGAAACATTGATAATACATATATAATTATCATCAACTAAATGTGATATTTCAGAATCTCTATAAACAAATATTATATCACCTTTATCTTTTTGGAATTCTCTTATAGCCATTAATACATATGTACCCTTTACTATTATAATTCCTTTTGCATGTTTTTGTTTAACACCTCTAGATAAATTCACAGGATAAACTTGTGGTTGTAATCCATCAATATTAATAATTTGACATAAATATCTACCATCTCCATTAACAGCAGTTATTATAGCAACATGTGAGTCATCTGATTCTTCAGGAAAAGGTATATCTCTATGTTTTGTTTCACCACTACTATTTTTTAATGACTTTGCTTTTTTACCACCCTTAATGTTTTTAGGCATTTTTGTCAATAATTTATATATTAATTATTAATTAATATTTCTTTATATTGTTTTATTTTCTATAATAAATAATAAATATAAATACAATAAAAATAAGTAATAAAACAAAAAATTTATTATGATTATTATGAAAATGTATATTTAACATATCTTCTTCATAAATATTTCTTTTATTACTATTATTATATAAAATACATTTATTATCATTTGTTTTATTATTAAATGATTCCATTATATTATAACTATTATATATATTCATTGAACATTTAGCTTTTTTACCATTCTCACAATCTATGACAGAATCAAGATTTAAAGGATTATTATCAAATTGATATTCATTACCATATTTTTTATTACATTCTTTATTAAAAAATCTAATTTGTTGTTCAATATTATCAAAATTTTTATTTGTAATACAATCTGTATAATAATCATTTTGAACTTGATTTGATTCAATTTCATTTGGATTAAATGGTTTTGTACAAAATGGATTAGTTGAATTAACTCCATTACATTTATATAATGTTGGATTATCAACTATTTTATTCCAATTTAACATAACATCCATATTTCTATAATTAGTATCTATATAATTTATATTTTTTTTTAATGTATAAATATCCAAATTATTATTATTAATATTATGTTTTTTTAATTCTTTTTTATCATAAAATATACATTTTTTTGGTTTTTCCGCATATATTATTGAAACACATTTATCATTTGTATTATTTAAACATTCATTTAAACATTCATTTTCATCATTAACATATTTTTTATCTAATTCATTTTCAAAAGAAAAATCTTTATTATTAATTATTGAAAAATAATTTTTATAATTATTTTGTTGATTATAAGGTAAATCTATTGAACCTTTTGTTTTTATAAAAGAATTAACATTAATATAATTATTATTTAATTTTTTATTTAATGCTTTACTTTGATATAAAAAACAATCATTTTTATCATTTTCATATGTAAATCCTTTATAATTATTTTTTATAGAATGTAAAGCACATTCATCTTTGGATAAATTATATAATGTTTCTTTTTCATTAGTTAAAGAATATTTATTTAAATCAAAATATTTGTCCATATTTAATTATATAGAAAAATAATATTAATAAATTATATAATGCTATTAACAAATTATCAGAAAACAGAAATATTATTTGGAACAATATTATTTTTATTTTTTTATATAATATATTTATTTCTATCTGGCTCACAATTATTAATATGGGATATAATATGGTGTACATTATCTGTTTTTATTATTTTAACATTTCGATTTTTTTATCTAAATTATAATCTTTTACAATCTCAAAATTTAATTCTAACACTATAATAAATGGAATATTTACAGTATTATATTATATTACAAACTTTTCTTTTATTATTTCAATATACTAAATTATTTAGTTTAGAATCACAACAATATTTAGAAATGGTTTTTGGTTCAATCTTTATTATAATATTTTTTGGAGTTTTTGGTTCATTATTAACAAATGATTTTATGAATCCAAATCCAACATTATTAGAAAATTCATATTTAATTGCTTTATTATTTACATTATGGTTTTTTTTAACAAAAAGAATAACAAATTATATAAATAGTGATTCAAATGGAGTTATATATAATTAAAAATAAAAAATATATTATAATATTATAAGAATGAAAAATTATTATTATTTATCTACTTTACAAAAATTAGATATATCAATTTCAACATTAATTTTCTGTATATTTATAGGATTTTTAAGACCAATTATATTAAATAAAGAATTAAATACAAAAAATATTATTATTTATACTTTATTGTTTTTTGCTTGGTATGGTTCAACATTATTATTTACAAATGCATTTAATTATGATAATGTTTATTCAAAATTAACAAATTTTAATATATAGTTTAATATTATATAATGAAAAACAATTTAATATTATTTTATATTGTTCAAATATTTCATATCATAAATGAAATTTTATTATCATTCTATATTTTAATATTTCCACATAAATATGATATTTATTATATGATTTATTTATTAATAATATCAATTCATTGGATGTTTTTTAAAAATGAATGTATTTTAAGTTATATTGAAAAAAAAAGTTTAGATTTTAAATATAAATTAGGAGATAATCCTTATTATCATCCTTTTCAAGACAATATACCAAAAATTATAATAAACATTTTAAATATATTTAAATTTATAAGTATGATGTATGTAATAATATATAATTATATGAAACAAAATTATATTGTATTTTATATTGGTATTATTGTTTTAATATTAAATTTAAAAAATATTGCTCATAAAATAATGAAAACATCAATTTGATTTAATATTTATAAAAATAATATATTTATATAAATATATCTATGAAAAATAACAAAAAAATAAAAAACATAGAAAATATTTGTAAATATAAAAATCATTCAATTTCATTATTTAATGAAATTGATTATTTATCAAATAAAAAAAAATTAGAATTTAAAGATAAATTTTCAGAACCAAGAAATGAATATCAAATTAAATTTTTTAATCATCTTAATAATTTAAATTATAAAATTGTTGCTGTTTCTGGTTCAACAAATACTGGTAAAACATTATTTTCTATTGAAAGAGGTATTTATCATCATATTATTGGTAGTTTTGATAAATTAATATTTACAAAACCAAATTATGAAAAATCTGATTTTTGGATAAAACAAATTTATGAAATATTACATAAATTTATGTCAATAAAAGAAATAACAGAATTGATAGAAAAAAAAATAATAGAAATAACACCAATTCATATGATAACTGAAAATACTTGTAAAAATAGTTGGATAATTGCAGATGAAATGCAAGAAAGCACTATTTTAGAAATGAAAATATTATTAAATAAATTATGTGAAAACAGTAGAATTATTATATTAGGTAATTTAGAGAAACAATATAAAAATATAGAAATGAATGGATTAGATGATTTATTGAATAAAATCAAAGGTAAAAGATCTGATAGTTTATCAAGTGTAGATTATGATAAAATTGAAGTTGGTAGAGATTCTATTAAAGAAACAATGGAAATATATGAAACAAACAGAATTCCTATTCAATATATAGATTAAAAAAATATATTATATAATAGTAGATGAAAAAAGATGTTTTAATATATATTTTAATTTTTATAATTATTTTTATGTTATTGTTATTTTATTTATTTGATAGAAAAAATATTGAAGTACAAAAACATTTAAATGATATTTATATAAAAATGCAATTATTACAAGATGATTATAAATATTTCATAAATAATACATCAAATATGACTATAAAAAAAGAAAATGGATTTATAATAATTGATAATTTTTTAAATGAAGATTTTTTTTATTTTCTAAAAAGTCAATTTGAAAATAAACAATTTAATTCTAAAAATATATATTTTAGGAAAGGAAGTGGTATAGATATGTATAACTTACATAAAAATAATGAATATATTGGACTTTTAGAACTATTTTATTCTAGTGAAATGTCAGATATTTTATCAAAATTACTAAAAAAACCAATTCAAAGACCAACTTTAAGTGATGTTAATGCATGTTCATTATTAATATATTCTAATAAAGGAGATTATATAGATTGGCATAAAGATTATTCTAATTATTATGGTGATAGATATGTTGTTTTATTAACATTAATCAATGAAAATCATACAAAAACAAATTTATCACAAAATGAATATTGTTATATATATAATAATAAAGAATATAAAATGAAAATGAAACCAAATACATTAGTTATATTTAAAGGTTCTGAAATATTACATAAATCAACATCTATTGATGAAAATGAAAAAAGAATATTATTATCAATGACATTTTGTGATATATGTCAAGAAAAAAAAAAGTTACATTATTTTTTGTATGAAAATATTAAAAATTTATCTATATACTAATTATAATATTAATGAGTTTATATATAATTACTGTTGCAACACATGATGATATGTATTTACCTCATTTAAAAGAGTCATGTAAAAAAAATAATGGAAATTTAATTGTGTTAGGATATGGAGAAAAATGGAAAGGATTTTCTTGGAGATTTACTCTATTATTAAATTTTTTAAATACAATTCATGATAATGATATTGTATGTTTTGTTGATGGTTTTGATGTAATATGTACAAGAAATTTAAAAGAACTACCAAATGTTTTTTATAAATTAAAACAAAAAAATAATTGTAAAATAATTATAGGTGAACATTTGATAGCTGATAATCATAATTTTATGACATTATATTATAATTTTATATTAGATACATATTTTTCTAAATGTAAAAATAAATCAATTAATGGAGGTACTTATATTAGTAACTGTATTGATTTAAAATATTTAATAAATAATATATTTAAAAATATTCAATTAATTGATAAAAATAAATTAGATGATCAAATTTTATTAACTAAATATTGTAATAATAATAAAAATGATATTTATATTGATAATAATAATGAAATATTTCTCAATTTAGAAAATAGATATCAAGAAATTGATCATTTTCTAGAAATAACTAATGATACCATAAAATATAAACATAATTATCCATTTTTTGTTCATGGACCAGGTGAAACATATTTAGATAATGTTATTATTAAACTAAATTATAAATATGATTATAATAATAAAATAAAAAATAAATTATTAAATAAATATTACGAAAAACAATTTTTTAGAATTAAAAATCTTGATGAAAATTTTAAAATATTATTGTCAATTTTTATTGTTGTTATTATTTTTGCAATTTTTTATATATGTTATTACTTTATGAAAAAAAATAAAAATAAAATTAAAAAATAAAAAATATATATAAATTTATATATGACACAAAACCAAATTATTAAATTTTCATATCATTTTTTAGTTGCTATATTTTTATTATATGTTATTTTTACTCAAGATTTAAATATTCATATTATATCAATATTTGTTTTTATAATAATATTTCATTTATATGACTCTTGGTGGTTTTATAATAATGATGGTTTTGCACCTATTTAGTTTATTTTATTTATAATTCTTGATATATATATAATAATGAGTTTTATTTTAGGAACAATGAATATAAATTATCCATATTCATCAAATACTGAAAAATCATATATTAGTTATAAAAAAATTATAGAAAAATATATTAATATTACTGAAAATCCAATATTAGATACCGCATATTATTATGGAAATACTGAAACAGAAAAAATATTAGGTAATATATT
>Ga0194129_10003234_pt1 | contig 22883 bp, 25 predicted proteins | sample TA2KigCa35mmetaG_FD_150862 | JGI IMG/M metagenome (GOLD analysis project Ga0194129, IMG submission 150862) | Freshwater microbial communities from Lake Tanganyika, Tanzania - TA2015038 Kigoma Deep Cast 35m | ecosystem: Environmental > Aquatic > Freshwater > Lake | place: Tanzania: Lake...
TCCGCGTCGGCTATTGCGCACGCTATTTATTGCCATAGTCGGTTTCCCGACGAGAGCAATATAGGGCCTTGGGCTGCCGCGCGGAAGGGCGCCCTGCACCTGCATGGCGGCGCCGCGAGGCGCTAAGCTCCACGGCCAACGATTCGGGTGCCCCCATGCGCCAGTACCACGACCTCCTGCGGCTGATCCTCGAGCGCGGCGCCGTGCGCAGCGATCGCACCGGCACCGGGACGCGCAGCGTCTTCGGCCACCAGATGCGCTTCGACCTCGCGGAGGGATTCCCGCTGGTCACCACCAAGAAGCTGCACCTGCGCTCGATCATCCACGAGTTGCTCTGGTTCCTGCGCGGCGACACCAACGTCGCCTACCTGCGCGAGAACGGCGTCACGATCTGGGACGAGTGGCGTCACGATCTGGGACGAGTGGGCCGACGCGCAGGGCGACCTTGGCCCTGTCTACGGCCACCAGTGGCGCAGCTGGCCGGCGCGCGACGGCGGCACGATCGACCAGGTGGCGCAGGTCCTCGACATGATCCGGCGCAGCCCGGACAGCCGCAGGCTGATCGTCACGGCCTGGAACCCGGCCGACATCGGGCGCATGAAGCTGCCGCCCTGCCACTGCCTGTTCCAGTTCCACGTCGCGGATGGCCGGCTGTCCTGCCAGCTCTACCAGCGCTCCGCCGACGTCTTCCTGGGCGTGCCGTTCAACATCGCGTCCTACGCGCTGCTGACCATGATGGTGGCGCAGGTCTGCGACCTGCAGCCCGGCGAGTTCGTGCACACGCTGGGCGACGCGCATCTCTACCTCAACCACCTCGACCAGGCGCGCATCCAGCTGGCGCGCGAGCCGCGCGCCCTGCCGCGCATGGAGGTCGATCCGTCGGTGCGCGACCTCTTCGCCTTCCGCTTCGAGCATTTCCGCCTCGTCGGCTACGATCCGCACCCGCATATCGCGGCGCCGGTCGCGGTATGAGCGAGGCGCCCCAGGTCGTCGTGGCGACGGCGCGCGGCGGCGCCATCGGGCGCGGCAACGCGCTGCCCTGGAGGCTACCGGAGGACCTGCGCCGTTTCCGCGCCCTGACGACGGGCCATGCCGTGGTGATGGGACGCCGAACCTGGGAGTCGATCGGCCGGCCGCTGCCCGGCCGCACGAGCATCGTGGTTACCCGAGACCCCGGCTGGGCCGCCGATGGCGCGCTGCGCGCCGCCGGGCTCGAGGAGGGGCTGCGCCTCGCGCGGGCGACGCATCCGGGACAGCCGCCGATGGTGATCGGCGGCGCGCAGGTCTACGCGCTGGCGCTCGACCTGGCCGCCATGCTGCACGTCACGCGCATCGAGATCGACGTTCCGGACGCCGATGCCTTCTTTCCCGCCATCGATCCCGCGCGTTGGCGCGAGGAAGCCTGCGAGCCGCATGTCGCCGCGGACGGCACGCGGTTCGCCTTCCAGCGCCTCGCGCGGGCCTGAGGGCCGCGCGTCACTCCACGACGATGCGCGGCGCCGCGCGGCCCGCGCCGGCGCCCGCGAGCTTCGCCCAGACCTTGTCGGCGATCGCGCGATAGGCCTTCGCGTGCTCGCCGTCGGGCGCGCTGACCACGATCGGCGCTGACCACGATCGGGCGGCCGCCATCCGAGGTCTCGCGGATGGCGATGTGCAGCGGCAGTTCGCCGAGGAAGTCGGTCCCCATCCTCGCCGCCTCGGCGCGCGCGCCGCCATGGCTGAAGATGTGCTCCACGTGCCCGCAGTTCGAGCACACGTGGTAGCTCATGTTCTCGATCACGCCGAGCACCGGCACGTCGACCTTGCGGAACATGTTGAGGCCCTTGCGCGCGTCGAGCAGGGCGATGTCCTGAGGCGTCGACACGATCACCGCGCCCGCGAGCGGCACGCGCTGCGACATCGTGAGCTGCGCGTCGCCGGTGCCGGGAGGCATGTCGACGACGAGGACGTCCAGCTCGCCCCACGCGACGTCGCGCAGCATCTGCTCGAGCGCGCCCATGACCATCGGGCCGCGCCAGATCATCGGCGTGTCCTCGGCGATCAGGAAGCCCATGGACATGACCTTCACGCCATAGTTCTGCATCGGCTGGAGCGTCTTGCCGTCGGTGGAGGTCGGCCGGCCGGAGATGCCCATCATGCGCGGCTGCGACGGGCCGTAGATGTCGGCGTCGAGGATGCCGATCCTGAGGCCGCGCGCGGCGAGGGCGAGGGCGAGGTTGGTGGCGGTGGTCGACTTGCCGACGCCGCCCTTGCCCGAGGCGACGGCGAGGATGTGCCGGACGCCCGGCACGAGCTGCTTGCCGCCGGCGCTGTTGGGTCCGCCGGCGGGGCCGGTGCCCGGGGCACGCGGTGCGGCGGCCGCGGGCGCGGCGCGCTCGGCGGTAAGCACGGCCGTCACCGACAGGACGCCGGGCAGCGCGTCGACGGCCTTCTCGGCCACCGACAGGACGCCGGGCAGCGCGTCGACGGCCTTCTCGGCCGCCTTGCGCATCGGCTCGAGGCCGGGACCCCGCTTCGCGTCGACCTCGATCGAGAAGAAGACGTTGCCGTCCTTGACCGCGAGCCCCTTCACCATCCCGAGGGCGACGATGTCCTGCCCGCGTTCGGGATCCTGCACGCGGCGCAGGGCGTCGAGGACGATGGCTTCTGTCGGCGGCTGGGCCATGTCGGCTTCCTTTTCGCTTGAATTCGATCGGCTCTGGCCAATATGTGGCGCCGCCCGCCCGGATCGCTTCCGGAGGGGGCGAGATATAAAACCGGTCCGTCCCGTCTCCAAGTGGCGGGTCCACCCAACCAGACGGCGCGCGCGCCGCTCACTCGGAGGCTTGTCACGATGCCGTGGTCGCAAGGCGGAGGTCCCTGGGGAGGCGGTTCTGGCGGCGGCGGTGGCAAGAGCCCCTGGGGCCGCCCGCCTGGCGGCGGTGGTGGCGGGGGCGGGGGCGGTGGTCCCTTCGGCGGAGGCCAGCCGCCGAACATCGAGGACCTGATCCGGCGCTCGCAGGAGAAGATGAAGAACGTGCTGCCGGGCGGCGGCGGCCTCGGCGGCGTGCGCGGCATCGCAGCGCTGCTCGGGATCCTCGCGCTCGCGTGGATCGGAAGCGGGCTCTACATTGTGCAGCCCAACGAGGTGGGCATCGTGCTGCGCTTCGGCCAGGCGGTGCGCCTCGATGGCCCGGGCTGGAACTACCACCTGCCGCGGCCCATCGAGTCGGTTATCAAGCCCTCGGTCACCGCGGTCAACTCGATGGACATCGGCTTCCGCTCCACCGGCGACACGCGTGGCCGCGCGGTGACCCGCCCGGAGGAAGGCCAGATGCTCACGGGCGACGAGAACATCCTCGACATCCAGTACACGGTCTTCTGGCGCATCAAGGACGCGCGCGCCTACGTCTTCAACATCTTCGCTCCCGAGGGCACCGTGCGCGCCGCCGCCGAGAGCGCTATGCGCGAGGTGGTCGGCAACATGCGCGCGCAGGAGGCCCTCGCGCAGGGCCGCGTGGCCATCGAGACGAACTCCCAGAAGCTGCTCCAGCAGATCCTCGACGAGTACAAGGCGGGGATCGAGATCACGCAGGTGCAACTGCGCGGCGTCGAGCCGCCGGCGCAGGTCATCGACGCGTTCCGCGACGTGCAGCGCGCGCAGGCCGACCGCGAGCGCCTGCGCAACGAGGCGGAATCCTACCGCAACCAGATCGTCCCGGAGGCGCGCGGCCAGGCCCAGCGCATCGTCCAGGAGGCCGAGGCCTACCGCCAGCAGGTCCTGGCGCAGGCGCAGGGCGAGGCGCAGCGCTTCACCTCGATCTACGACGCCTATCGCCTCGCCCCCGAGGTCACCAAGCGCCGCCTCTATCTCGAGATGATGGAGGAGATGCTGGCGAAGACGAACAAGGTGATCGTCGACCAGCCGCAAGGCGGCACCGGCGTGATGCCCTTCCTTCCCCTCCAGGACCTGATTCGCCGGCAGCCGCAGCAGCCCGGCCAGCCCGCGGGAGCGCGCCCATGAAGACCGGTCTCCTCGCCGCCATCCTCGCCGTCCTCGGCGGCGCCGCGGCGCTCGCCTTCACGAGCCTGTTCGTGGTCGACCAGCGCCAACAGGCCCTGGTGATCGAGTTCGGCAACCCCCAGAGGATCATCCAGGCCGCCGGGCTTCAGTTCAAGAAGCCCTGGCAGAACGTGATCTTCTTCGACAAGCGCCTGCTCGACTTCGACGCGGACGCGCAGGAGGTGACGCTGGGCGACCAGCGCCGCATGGTCGTGGACGCCTATGTCCGCTACCGCATCGTCGATCCGCTCGAGTTCTACAAGACGGTCCAGACCGAGTTCGCCTTCCGCCAGCGCCTCGGCGCCGTGGTCAACTCGACGCTGCGCAACGCGCTCGGCCAGGTCCCGTTCGCGGCCCTGCTCTCGGAGCGCCGCGCGGCCATCATGCGCAGCGTGAGCGAGCAGGTAGCGCGGGAATCCGCCCAGTTCGGCGTCAAGGTCGAGGATGTCCGCTTCGTGCGCGCGGACCTCCACCCCGACAACAGCCCGGCGATCTTCCGGCGGATGCAGACCGAGCGCGAGCGCGAGGCCCGCGAGGCCCGCGCGCAGGGCTCCGAGCAGGCGCAGCGCATCCGCGCCGAGGCGGAGCGCGAGCGCACCGTGCTCGTCGCCGACGCGCAGCGCCAGTCGCAGATCCTGCGCGGCCAGGGCGATGCCGAGGCGACGCGCGTCTACGCCGAGGCCTTCGGCCGCGACCCGTCCTTCTACGATTTCTGGCGGTCGCTCGAGGCCCAGCGCAAGGCGCTCGCCGACGGGACGACGATGCTGCTCACGCCCGATGGCGACTTCTTCCGCTTCTTCCGCGACATGAGCGGCGCCGACCCGACGCGCGCGGGGATCGCCCCGCGCCGCTGAAGACCTCCAACCGCCGGGGACGAATCCGATCGTCCCCGGCCGACCGCCACGGAGACAGGATCGTCATGCGTTCGTTGGCCCGAGCCCTCGCCGTCCTTGCCCTCGCGGCGCCGATCGCCCTCGCGCAGCCCTCGGCTGCGCCGGCGCAGAACAGGCTTCCTCCGCCCGGCGCCCCCGCCGCCGGCTTCGCCGACCTCGCCGAGCGGCTGCTGCCCGCCGTGGTCAACATATCGACCACGCAGACCGTGCGCAGCGAGCGCCCCGCCCCGGGGCAGCGGCGTCCGGACGCCCCGCAGGCGCCGCCGGGCTCTCCCTTCGAGGAGTTCTTCCGGGAGTTCTTCGAGCGCGGCGGCCGCGGTGGCCAGGACCCGTCCCCGCGCCGCGCCTCGTCCCTCGGCTCGGGCTTCGTGATCGACCCTTCGGGCATCGTGGTCACGAACAGCCACGTCGTCGGCGAGGCCGAGGAGATCAAGGTCATCCTGCAGGACAACACCGAGCTCGCTGCCCGGCTGCTCGGGCGCGACACCAAGACCGACCTCGCCGTGCTGAAGGTGGAGACCCCGAGGCCGCTGCCCTCGGTCACCTTCGGCAATTCCGACGCGGTCAGGATCGGCGACTGGGTCGTCGCGATCGGCAATCCCTTCGGCCTCGGCGGCACCGTCACGGCGGGCATCGTGTCCGCGCGCGCCCGCGACATCCAGGCCGGCCCCTACGACGATTTCCTGCAGACCGACGCGGCGATCAACCGCGGAAACTCGGGCGGTCCGCTCTTCAACATGGCTGGCGAGGTCGTCGGCATCAACACGGCCATCTACTCTCCGAGCGGCGGCTCGATCGGCATCGGCTTCGCGATCCCGTCGTCGCTCGCCCGCCCGATCGTGGAGCAGCTGCGCGACTTCGGGCGCACCCGGCGCGGGTGGCTTGGCGTCAACATCCAGAACGTGACCGACGAGATCGCCGAGAGCGTCGGCATGCAGAAGGCGCGCGGCGCGATGGTCGCGCGCGTGACCGAGAAGGGCCCCGCCGAGAAGGCCGGGATCGTCGCGGGCGACATCGTGGTGCGCTTCGACGGCAAGGAGGTCGGCGAGATGCGCCGGCTGCCGCGCCTCGTCGCCGAGACGCCGGTCGGCAAGACGGTCAAGGTGGAGGTCTGGCGCAAGGGCCAGACCGTCCTCCTCGACGTCCTGCTGGGCGAGCTCGAGGAAAACGAGGCCCAGGCCAGCGCCGGGCAGCAGCGCGGCCGCCAGCAGCCCGCCCAGCCATCGGCGCCGCTGCCGGTCGAGGCGCTGGGCATGCAGCTGAGCGCGTTGACGCCGGAACTGCGCGAGAGGCACCAGGTGTCGGCGCGGGCCAAGGGCGTTCTGGTCGTGCGGGTCGACGAGGGCTCCATCGCCGCGGAGCGGGGGCTGCGCGTCGGCGACGTGATCGTCGAGGTGGCGCAGCAGGAGGTCTCCCAGCCGCAGCAGGTCGTCGCGAAGGTCCAGGAGGCGCGCGCGGCCAAGCGGCGCAGCGTGCTGATCATGGTCGAGCGCGCGGGCGAGCAGCGATTCGTCGGCCTGCCGGTCGAGCCCCGCGGCTGATCCGTCCCAGGGGGGAGGGGATGGGAATCGCGCGCGGCCGCAGGGGCATGCTCGGCGCCAGCCTCGCTGGCGCCGCCCTTGCCTCGTCGCCGCTGCGCGCCGAGCAGCCCTTGCGCCTCGGGCTCCTTCTCGCGATGAGCGGCCCGCTGGCCCGGACGTCGCAGGAAATCGCCTATGGCGTCGCGCTGGCCCTCGACCAGGCGGACCGTCGAGTCGCCGGCAGGCCCATCCGCGTCCATGTCGAGGACACCCAGGGCAAGCGAGGCCGCGCCGTGGAGCGCTTCGTGCGCCTGGTCCAGGTCGAGGGCGTCGACGCCGTCATTGGGCCCACGGGCTCGCCGGAGGCGCTGGCGCTGCGCGACGCGGCGCACGAGATGGGCGTGCCGCTGATCGTACCGAACGCGGGCGCCAGCGCGCTGAGCGCCGAGCGCTGCAGCCCCTTCGTGCTTCGCGCCTCCTACTCGAACGAGCAGCTCTGCGCCCCGCTGGGCACGTGGATGGCGCAGGGCGCCCAGGGCAGGACGGCCTATCTCCTGGCCGCGGACAACGTCTCCGGTCGCGACCATGCCGCTGCCTTCCGCAAGTCCTTCTCCGGCGCTGGCGGCATCGTGTCCGCAAGTCCTTCTCCGGCGCTGGCGGCATCGTGGCGGGGGATCAACTCGTGCCGCCGGGGACCGCCGACCTGACGCCCTATCTCGGGCGGCTCAAGCTGCTGCGCACGGACATCATCTTCGCATCCTTCTTCGGCGAGGCGGCCGAGCGCTTCCTCGACGCCGTTGATGCCTTCGGGCTCCGCACGTCGAGGATATGCGGCCCGGGCTGGCTTGCCTCGACCCTCGACCTGCCGCGCATCGGCGCGCGCGCCGCCGGGATCATCGGCGCGACCTGCTACCTGCCCGAGCTCGACAGCCCGCGCAACCGGCGTTTCGTCGCCGACTACACGGCCCGCCACGCGAACCCTCCCAGCGAGTTCGCGGCCCAGGGCCACGACTCCGCGCGACTGCTGATGGCGGCGGTCGAGGCGCTCGGAGGCAACGTCTCCAATCGCCGTGCTTTCGCGGCGATGCTCGCGCGCACGCCCTTCGCTGGCGCGCGCGGCGACCTCGTGCTCGACCCGCGGACCAACAACGTCGTGCAGGACATCCTTGTGTTCGAGACACGCAAGCGCCCGGGCGGCGAGGGCGTGGACTTCGAGGTCCTGGCGCGCGTGCCGTCGGTGCGCGTCGACCCGGAGGCTTGCCAGATGGGCTGACGCGGGGCGCTCAGCCGCGCTTCGCGCGCGGCCGCGCCCGCTTGCGGCCGGCCTCGCCCCAGCGGCGCACGAGGCTGCCGCTGTCGATGTCGAACAGGTCCAGGCAGCGCCCCACCGCGTGGTCGACGAGGTCCTCCAGCGTGTCCGGCGCGGCGTAGAAGGCCGGCACGGGCGGCGCGATGATCGCGCCGGCCTCGGCCGCCGCCGCCATCGCCCGGATATGGCCGAGATGCAGCGGCGTCTCGCGGACCATCAGGACGAGCCTGCGCCGCTCCTTCAGCACCACGTCGGCGGCGCGCGTCAGGAGGCTGGTCGTCTGGCCGTAGGCTACCTCCGAGAGCGTGCGGATCGAGCAGGGCGCGACGAGCATGCCGAGGGTCCGGAACGATCCCGAGGCGATCGAGGCGCCGACATCCTCGGCCTTGTGCACCACGGTGGCCAGCGCGTGGACGTCCCGCAGCTTCAGGTTCGTCTCGTAGGCGAGCGTGAGCTCGGCGGAGCGCGTCATCACGAGATGCGTCTCGATCCCGGAGCCGCGCAGGACCTCGAGCGCGCGGACCCCGTAGGCGACGCCCGAGGCGCCCGAGATGCCGACGACGAGGCGTCGCTTGATCGTGGCCATGCCGGAACCTTCCCTTCGTGGCCGCGCGTGCGCGGGCGCAGATCCCGTTTGCGCCGGCGCACGCGAGCGTTCAGAATTTCGCAAGATATCGCACGCAGACTCGTTTTGCAGTCCCCGGGGAGCCACCATGCTGATCGCTGCCGTAATTCGCTCCGCCACGGAAGGCAACGACGAGAGGCGCGCCTTCCGGCGCCACAACATCCGCCTCGACGCCAGCGTCGACTTCGACGGCCAGCCCATCCCGTTTCCCTGCGTGATCGTGGACGTCTCGTCCGGAGGCGCCCAGCTCTTCGTGCGACTGCCCGCCGGCGTCGACGAGATGAAGCTCGAGATCGAGGGCTTCGACAGCTTCCCCTGCCGCGTCGTCTGGCGCAGCGATACCCGCGCCGGGATCAAGTTCGCGACCGACGCCGACGAAGTCACCAAGCGGCTGGCCGCGCTGCTCAAGGGCGGCTGAAGCGCGGCGCCGGCGGCGCCGCGAATTCCTCTCTCGCATAGCCCTGGAGGAAGAGCAGGGCCGAGAGGTCGCCGTGGGCGACCGAAAGCCTTGCCTCGGCCGCGACGCGCGGCTTGGCGCGGAAGGCGACGCCGAGGCCGGCGATCGAGATCATCTGCAGGTCGTTGGCGCCGTCCCCGGTGGCGATCGCGTCCCCTGGCGACAGCCCGCGCGCGGCGGCGAGCCGCCGAAGCGTCGCCGCCTTGCCGGCCGCGTCGAGGATCGGCTCGCGCACCCGGCCGGAGATCGTCGTTCCCTCCAGCTCGAGTTCGTTGGCCTCGTCGTGGTCCGCGCCCAGCGCCTCGCGCACCATGCGCGTGTAGAAGCGGAAGCCGCCCGAGACGATGGCGACGAAGGCGCCATGGCGCCGCATCGTCGCGACGAGCACCGCGGCACCTGGCATCTCCTCGATCAGCGCGCCCGCGCGCTCGAGCAGCGCGATGTCGCGTCCGGCGAACAGGGCCACGCGCTCGCGCAGCGCGCCGCGGAAGTCGATCTCGCCGTTCATGGCGCGCGCCGTGATACCGCGCACGCGCTCGCCCATGCCTTCGAGCGCGGCTAGCTCGTCGAGCATCTCGTTGCGGATCAGCGTCGACTCCATGTCGGCGAGGAGGAGGCGCTTGCGGCGCCCGGCGATCGGCACGGCGTTCGCGTCCACGGGCATGCCGGAGAGGCGCGCGCGCGCCGCCGCCTGCACGGCCACGCCATCCGCCCCGGGCGGCAGCTCGAGGTCGCAGGCCTCGCCGGGCGAGAGCCAGCGCGGCTTCGCGATGCCCGCGATGCCCCCGATGCCCGCGAGGCGAGCGAGCGCATCGGCGTCGAGGCGGCCCGGCGGCGCCACGAGGTTCAGGACATGCGTCATGGGGCGGGGATCTAGTCGAGATCGCGCCGCCGCGCCAGCAAGGCCGCGCGGCGGCGATGCCTCTTCCCAGCGCGGCGCGCCGCGCTCTAGAACCCTCGCCGCGAGGAGGGGCCGGAGCAGCAGCATGCGCAGCACGCACGCCGAACGCGGGGCCTTCGCCCCGGTCATCGCGATCGGGGGGCCTACCGCCTCGGGGAAGTCGGCGCTCGCGCTGCGCCTCGCGCGCGAGCTCGGCGGCGTCGTCGTCAACGCCGACGCGATGCAGGTCTATCGCGAGATGCGCGTGCTCAGCGCGCGGCCGGACGCGGCCGACGAGGCGGCGGCCCCGCACCGGCTCTACGGCGTCCTGCCGGCCTCGCGGCGCGGGTCCGTCGGCTGGTGGCGCGAGGCGGCGCTGGCGGAGATCGCGGCCGCGCGCGCGGCGGGCGGCGTCCCGATCGTCGTCGGTGGCTCCGGCCTCTACCTCAAGCTGCTGCAGGAGGGGATCGCGCCGGTCCCGCCCGTCCCGGAGGCTTTGCGCCTCGACCTCCGGCGCCAGCGCGAGGCCGAGGGCGACGCGGCGCTGCACGCGCGCCTCGCGGCGCTCGACCCCGTGTCCGCGGCGCGGCTGCCCGCCGCGGACTGGCGGCGCGTGCTGCGCGCGCTCGAGGTCGTGCTGGCCACCGGGCGGAGCCTCGCCTCGTTCCAGGCGGAGGCGCCGAGCCCGCCCGTCGCCTGCCGCAGCATCCTGCTCCTGCCGCCGCGCGCGCGCCTGGTGGAGGCGATCGACCGGCGCTGCGCCGCCATGCTCGAGGCCGGGGCGATCGACGAGGCGAGGGCGGTGCTCGCCGCCGCCCCCGATCCCGGCCTTCCCGCGCGCCGGGCCGTCGGCGTGGGCGAGATCGCGCGCCACCTGGCGGGCGAGATCGGGCTCGACGAGGCGCTCGGGCTTTTCCGGCAGGCGACCCGGCAATACGCCAAGCGTCAGGTCACCTGGTTCCGGCATCAGGCGCAAGGCGGCCTGGTGCTTGGCGAGCAATATTCGGAAAGTCTTGTGCCGGCTATCTTTCGTTTTATTAGAGAAACTGGTTGACCGGTCCAGGGCGCGCGACTAGTTTACGGCGCCTTCGCTGCACCGCAGCGTGGAAGAACGCATCTCAACCACCTGCCTGAAAAGGGAAATTCGATGTCCTCCGTCGCCGACGCCACCTCGCCCGATCTCCGCGCCGAACTGACCGGCTCGGAAATCGTACTCAAGGCGCTGGTGGACCAGGGCGTCGAGTTGATCTTCGGCTATCCCGGCGGCGCGGTACTGCCGATCTACGACGCGCTGTTCCAGCAGAACGCCCTGCGCCACATCCTCGTGCGCCAGGAGGGCGGCGCGGTGCATGCCGCGGAGGGCTATGCGCGCTCGACCGGGAAGGTCGGCGTCGTGCTGGTGACCTCCGGCCCCGGCGCCACCAACGCCGTCACCGGCCTGACCGACGCGCTGATGGACTCGATCCCCGTCATCTGCCTCACCGGCCAGGTGCCGACGCATCTCATCGGCAACGACGCGTTCCAGGAGGCCGACACGACCGGCATCACGCGGCCCTGCACGAAGCACAACTACCTCGTGAAGGACGTCCGCCAGCTCGCGCGCGTGATGCACGAGGCCTTCCATGTCGCGACCAGCGGCCGGCCCGGCCCCGTGGTCATCGACCTGCCCAAGGACGTGCTGTTCGCGAAGGGCCCCTATGTCGGCCCCGAGGCGGTGAAGCACCGCAGCTACAACCCGCGCCGCGTGCCCGAGCAGGCGCGGATCGCCGAGGCGGTCGACCTCCTGATGAAGGCGAAGCGCCCGATCGTCTATGGCGGCGGCGGCATCATCAATTCAGGCCCCGAGGCGTCGCGCCTCGTGACCGAGTTCGTGCGCCGCAGCGGCTTCCCCTGCACGCTGACGCTGATGGGCCTTGGCGCCGTGCCGGCGGCCGACCCGCATTTCCTCGGGATGCTGGGCATGCACGGCAGCTACGAGGCCAACATGGCGATGCACGACTGCGACGTCATGTTCGCGATCGGCTCGCGATTCGACGACCGCGTGACCGGGCGGCTCAGCGCCTTCTCGCCCGGCTCGCGCAAGATCCACGTCGACATCGACCCGTCCTCGATCAACAAGAACGTGCGCGTCGAAGTGCCGGTCGTCGGCGACGTCGCGGAGAGTGCCGGTCGTCGGCGACGTCGCGGAGACGATGAAGGCGATCCTCGCGGAGTGGGACCGCCGCCGCGCCGAGCCCGACCGCAAGGCGCTCGCCACGTGGTGGGAGCAGATCGAGTCCTGGCGCGCGCGCAAGTGCTTCGCCTTCGCGCAGGGCGCCGACGTCATCAAGCCGCAATACGCGGTGCAGCGCCTCTACGAGCTCACCAGGGACCGCGAGACCTTCATCACCACCGAGGTCGGGCAGCACCAGATGTGGGCGGCGCAGCTCTACCGGTTCGAGCGCCCGAACCGCTGGATGACCTCTGGCGGGCTCGGCACGATGGGCTATGGCCTGCCGGCGGCGATGGGCGTGCAGCTCGCGCATCCGGACGCGCTCGTCGTCGACGTCGCGGGCGAGGCCTCGACGCTGATGAACATCCAGGAGCTCTCCACCATCGTGCAGTACCGCCTGCCGGTGAAGGTCTTCATCCTCAACAACCGCTACATGGGGATGGTGCGCCAGTGGCAGGAGCTGCTGCACGGCAACCGCTACTCCGAGAGCTACATGGACGCGCTGCCGGACTTCGTGAAGCTCGCCGAGGCCTTCGGCTGCGTCGGCCTGCGCTGCGCCAGGCCCGGCGACCTCGATGGCGTGATCCGCGAGATGATGGCCAATGGCCGGCCGACCGTCGTCGACGTCGCCGTCGACGAGAAGGAGAACTGCTTCCCGATGATCCCGTCCGGCGCGGCGCACAACGAGATGATCCTCGGCCCGTCCGGCAAGGACTCGCCGGGCAAGCCGGTGTCGGAGGAGGGGATGGTGCTCGTCTGAGCGCCATCCTCCGCGCCCGAGGCGGCGCGGCCAGCCCCCCGACGAAACCGACACCGAGGACTTCCAGATGCCCGTCCAGCAGCCGATCGAACGGCACACCATCTCCGTCATCGCCGACAACGAGCCCGGCGTGCTCGCCCGCATCGTCGGCCTGTTCTCCGGGCGCGGCTACAACATCGAGAGCCTGACCGTCGCGGAGACCGACGCGAGCGCGCATCTCTCGCGCTTCACCATCGTCACCTCCGGCACGCCGATGGTGATCGAGCAGATCAAGTCGCAGCTCGACCGCCTCGTGCCCGTGCACCGCGTGCGCGACATGACGCTCGGCGGGCCGCATGTCGAGCGCGAGCTCGCGCTGCTCAAGGTCGTGGCGACCGGCGAGAAGCGCGTCGAGAGCCTGCGCCTCGCCGACGTCTTCCGCGCGAAGGTGATCGATTCGACGATCCAGTCCTTCGTCTTCGAGATCACCGGCGCCACCGACAAGGTGAACGCCTTCATCGACATCCTGCGCCCGCTCGGCCTCGTCGAGGTGAGCCGCACGGGCGTCGCCGCCATCGCGCGCGGCACCGAGGCGATGTGACGTCCGGCCGCCGGGCCGGGCCGTGAGCGAATGGATCCTGCCGCTGGCGTCCATCGCGCTGGCGAACCTGCTCGGCGCGATGTCGCCGGGCCCGGCCTTCGTCCTCGTCCTGAGGACCGCGCTCGCCCATGGACGCGAGGCCGCCTGGGCGCCGATCGCCGGCCTTGCCGTCGGCGCCGCGACCTGGGCCGCCGCGGCGCTCTGGGGCCTCCAGTCCCTCTTCGCGGCGCTTCCCTGGCTCGCGCGCGCCCTGCCGCTGGCCGGCGGCGCCTTCCTCGTGCATTTCGCCTGGCGAATCTGGCGCGCCGCGTCAGATCCCTCGCCGGCGGCGGAGCGCGGGGAGGGGCCGCGCGCGGGCTTCGGCGAGGCACTCCTGCTGCAGGTCTCGAACCCGAAGGTGATGGTGTTCTTCGGCTCGGTCTTCATGGCCGTGCTGCCGCCGCAGCTGCCGGCCGCGATCGAGGTCGCCATCCTGGCGATGATCGTCGCCGTCGAGTTCGCCTGGTACGGAACCGTCGCGGCCGTGTTCGGCAGCGCCACCGCGCGCGCGGCCCATGGGCGTGCGAAGGCCTGGATCGATCGCGCGATGGCGGTCCTGCTCGCCGCGCTCGGCGCGCGGCTACTGCTGTCGCCGCTGCTCGGCTGAGGCGCGCCTCAGCGCAGGAAGTAGACGCCCGCCAGCACGAGGCCGCCGGCGATCACCACCACGCGCAGGACGCCGTCGGGCACGTGGTTCGCCAGCTTGCCGCCGGCGAAGCCGCCGACCAGCGCGCCGGCCAGCATCGCGCCGGCGGCGGGCCAGTCGACCTCGCCGCGCAGGATGAAGGTCAGCGCCGATGTCGTGGTGATGACGACCCCCATCATGTTCTTGAGGGCGTTGGTCTGCTTGACGTCGCGGATCCCGGCGATCGCGTAGCCGGCCATCAGGATCACGCCGAGCCCGGCCCCGAAGAAGCCCCCATAGGCCGAGCAGGCGAACTCCGCCGCGCGCCCGAGCAGGCGCATGGTCCTCGATCCGCCGCCCTGCGTGCCGCGGGCCGTGAGCCAGCGGTTGATCGGCTTCGCGAAGCCGAAGGCGAGGCTGGCGACCAGCAGGAGCCAAGGAACCAGCGCCTTGAACATCGCCGGGCTCATCGCGAGCAGCAGCTGCGCCCCCGCGAAGCCGCCGACGAGCCCGACGCCGAGGCTCGCGAAGGTCGCTGGCCCGAGGTCCCGCAGCTCGCGGAACTGGGCGATGACCGAGGTCAGGCGGCCCGGCCAGAGCGCCACCTGGCTGGTCGCGTTGGCCAGCCTCGGATCGAGGCCGAAGGCAAGCAGGGCGGGGAAGGTGACCAGCGTGCCGCCACCCGCGAGGGCGTTGATGACCCCGCCGGCGAGGCCGGCCGCGGCGAGCAGGAGGGCGGTGGTGATGTCCATGGGGCGTGTCCGGGCTGCTCGTTGGCGTTCTGGACCCCCTCGACACCTCGGGAGGGACTGTGCTTCAAACCGCGCGCCGTCCGGGGCAAGCCCTTGCGGCGCCGTTCCAAGTCTCCAGCCGGGGGTTTCCTTCGATGCGTGTGTACTACGATCGCGATGCCGACGTGAACCTGATCAAGGGCAAGAAGATCGCCATGATCGGCTTCGGCAGCCAGGGCCATGCCCACGCCCTCAACCTGCGCGACAGCGGCGTCAAGGACATCGCCGCGGCGTTGCGCCCGGGCTCGCCCTCCGCGAAGAAGGCCGAGGGCTACGGGTTCAAGGTGATGACCGTCGCCGAGGCGGCGAAGTGGGCCGACGTCATGATGATGGCGACGCCGGACGAGCTCCAGGCCTCGATCTGGAGGAACGACGTCAAGGACAACATGAAGCCGGGCGCGGCCATCGCCTTCGCCCACGGCCTCAACATCCACTTCAACCTGATCGAGCCGCGCCCGGACATCGACGTGTTCATGATCGCGCCGAAGGGCCCTGGCCACACGGTGCGCTCGGAGTACCAGAAGGGCGGCGGCGTGCCCTGCCTCGTCGCGATCCACCAGAACTCGAGCGGCAACGCCCTCGAGGTCGCGCTGAGCTACTCCGCGGCCATCGGCGGCGGCCGCGCCGGCACGATCGAGACGACCTTCAAGGAGGAGTGCGAGACCGACCTCTTCGGCGAGCAGGTCGTGCTCTGCGGCGGCCTCTGCGCGCTGATCATGGCCGGCTACGAGACGCTGGTCGAGGCGGGCTACGCGCCGGAGATGGCGTATTTCGAGTGCCTGCACGAGGTGAAGCTGATCGTCGACCTCATCTACGAGGGCGGCATGGCGAACATGCGCTACTCGATCTCCAACACCGCCGAGTACGGCGACTACACCCGCGGCCCGCGCATCATCACGCCGGCCGTGAAGGAGGAGATGAAGCGCGTGCTCGACGACATCCAGTCCGGCCGCTTCGCGCGCGACTGGGTGCTCGAGAACGCCGCCGGCCAGGCGAGCTTCAAGGCGATGCGTCGTCGCGCCGCCGAGCACCCGATCGAGCAGGTCGGCGAGAAGCTCCGCGCGATGATGCCCTGGATCTCCAAGAACAAGCTCGTCGACAAGGCCAAGAACTGACGACCGACGACCCGCGCGGCGGCCACGTGCCGCCGCGCGGGAACCCGGGTCCGGCATGATCGGATCCAGGCAACCATTTCCCGCCCGGAAAGGTTGCCTGGATCCGTTTCTATTTCCGGCGCAGGGCAGAGGCCGGGAAGGCGGCGAGCTTGGCGGCGGGCCGGATCGGCCGGCGCACCAGTTCGCCGCCGCAATTGGGGCAAAGGCGACCAGGCAGGCGCATATCTACGCACTCGGTGCACCAGGTGCATTCGAACGAACAGATCATCGCCTCGCGGCTGTCCGGCGGCAGGTCGCGCCCGCAGCATTCGCAGTCAGGTCTCAGTTCCAGCATGCTCAAGCCTCCCGTGCAGCGGTCTAGCGCGCGAGCTCGAAGCCCTCGTCGCGCCAGCCGGTGATGCCACCGGCCATGATCTTCACCGGCCGCCCGAGCCGCGCCAGCCGCAGCGCGGCGCGTGCCGCGCCGTTGCAATGCGGCCCGGCGCAATAGACGACGAACAGCGTGCCGGCTGGCCAGGTTTCCAGCCGCGACGCAGTGATCTTGCCATGCGGCAGATGGATGGCGCCTTCGACATGCCCCTCGGCGAAGGCGTCGGCGCCGCGGACGTCGAGGAGCACGAAGTCGGGCCCCGCGCGCATGGCTGCATGCACGTCCCAGCAATCAGTCTCGAAGGCAAAGGCGGCGGCGAAATGCGCTTCGGCCTCGGCGCTGGTGGCTGCCGGGATCTCGGTGACGGCGCTGGACATGGCGAACCTCTCACGGTGTTGCGCGTGCCTCGATCGGTACGGCCTTGCGGGCGTGGTCACAAGCGGCGTAAACGCCACATATGCGCAAGATCACGCCAAGTCCGCGCAGGCCGCTGGTGGTCGCGCTCGTCTATGATGGGCTGTGTACCTTCGAGTTCGCGATCGCAGCCGAGATCTTCGGCTTGCCCCGGCCGGAGCTGGGGCCGGGCTGGTACCGCTTTGCCGCTGCCGCGATCGAGCCCGGACCGCTGCGTGCGCAGGGCGGGCTGCGGGTCGCGACAGATGGCGGGCTTGGCCTGCTGCGCCAAGCCGATCTGATCGTTATCCCCGGCTGGAAGGGCAATGCGGTCCCGGTGCCCGCACGGTTGCTGCGCGCGCTGCATCGAGCCCACGCGCGCGGCGCGCGGCTGGCGTCGATCTGCTCGGGCGCCTTCGTGCTCGCGGCGACGGGACTGCTCGACGGCAAGCGCGTCGCGACGCATTGGCGCTACGCCGAGGCGCTGGCGGCGATGCACCCGCGCTGCCGTGTCGATGCGCAGGTGCTCTATGTCGAGGAGGGCCGCATCCTGACCTCCGCGGGCAGCGCGGCGGGCATCGACCTGATGCTGCATGTCGTGCGCAAGGATTTCGGCGTCGCGGCCGCGAACAGTGTCGCGCGTCGGCTTGTCGTCGCCGCGCATCGAACCGGCGGCCAGGCGCAATTCATCGAACGCCCGGTACCACCGCCGCATGAGGGCCGGTTCTCGCGCCTGCTCGATGGGGTGCGCGCCGACCCGGCCGCGGACTGGCCGGTGCGCCGGCTCGCGACCCTCGCGGCGATGAGCCCGCGCACGCTGCTGCGCCGTTTCGTCGAGACGACAGGGCTGGCACCGGGCGACTGGGTGACTTCGGTGCGCGTCGAGGAGGCGCGGCGACTACTCGAGACGTCGGCGCTCGGCCTCGATCGCATCGCGGCCCTCGCGGGCTTCGGCTCGACCGCCACGCTGCGCCACCACTTCCGCCGACGCCTTCGCCTGACGCCGCGCGACTATCGCGAGCGCTTCGGCGGATGAAAACGGATCCAGGTCGGGCTTCGGCGATGGAGGGCTGACAACCGCCCGGATCCTTCTTCGCTCAGCACTCCAGGATCGCGTAGATCTTGCGCACGTAGCCGTCGGTGCGGAAATCGGTGACCGCGCCATGGGGGACGAAGAACGACTCCCCCGCCTTGAACACCTGCGTGCGGCCGGACGGACCCGTGATCGCCACGCTGCCCTCGAGCAGGCACATCAGCTCGTGGCGCGGGAAGGGCACCGCCCTGCGGTGATAGGCGGTTGACGACCACGCGCCGACCGACAGCCTGCCGCCGCGATCCTCGAAGAATTCTTGGCCGTGCTGGCGGGGGTCGCCCGAGAGCAGCATCTCAGGCCTCGGCCCGGGCGAGGGCGAGAGCGCGACCGACGGGTCCGGCTTGATGACCGAGAGGCCGCGCGCGTCGCGCGTCGCGGCGTCGTCCGGCGTCTCCAGGATCACGAAGATCTTCTTCACGTCGCCCGCCTGGCGCCATTGGCGCACCAGGCCCTTCGGCAGGATGAAGCTCTCGCCGGCCACGATGCGCGTGACCCTGCCCGATGGCTCGGCGATCTCGACCTCGCCCTCGAGGAGCAGCATGAACTCGTCGTTGTCATGCGGCGCCATCGTCGAGGTGAAGGCGCTGCAGGCCCAGATGCCGGCGGTCAGGCCCCGCGCCTGGTCGTCGATGTAGAGCCTGCCACGCTGCACCGGCCGGCCGGAGGCCAGCGTGTGCGCGGGCATCTCCTCCCATGTCTCGAGCGCCGCGCCCGGGTCGAAGCGCACCGCGTCGCCGGGGATCATGCCGTCGCCATCCATCGTCGTCCCCCCTCGCCTGTCCGCGCGAGCGTGGAGCCCCGGCCGGGCCCGACGCAAATCCCGGGCGCTCACGCCATGAGCCAGACCACGACCGTCCCGCCGGTCGTCAGCAGGATATGCCCGAAGGGGACGGCGGCGGTGTAGCCGAGGACGGCGATCGGGCTGCCGGAGCGGTCCTGGAGCGCGGCGAGCGCGGCGGTCATGGTCTGCGCCCCGGCGAGCGCGCCGAGCAGCAGCAGCGGGTTCATCCGCAGGACGTAGCGCCCGACGAGGAGCCCGACGAGTTGCGGCACCAGCGTCACCACGACGCCGCCGACCAGCAGGCCGATCCCCGCCTGCTGCACCGCCTGCACGAAGACCGGACCGGCATGCAGGCCGATCATGCCCACGAAGGCCGCGAGGCCGAGCGAGGTCATCAGCGCGACGGCGCCGTCCGGGATATGCGCGAAGACCGGCCGGCGCGAGCGCAGCCATCCGACGAAGAGCCCCGCGACCAGCGTGCCGACGCTGACGCTCAGCGACACATGCGCCGCGCCGATGTCGATCGCCACCAGCGTGCCCATCAGCCCGCCGAGGAAGATCGCGAGCCCCAGCGTCACGAAGTCGGTGGGGTCGCTGGCGCGGATCGCGGCGCCGGCGCGCGCGGCGGCGGCCTCGACCGCGGGGGCGGGGCCGACGAGGGTCGCGACGTCGCCGCGCTCCAGCGCCGCCTGCGGCCCGACGGGGATGTCGAGGCCGCTGCGCTGGATGCGGCTCACGAAGACGCCCCGTGTGCCCTCGCGCGCGCCGAGCTCGGCAAGCGTGCGGCCGACGACGTTCGGCGCCGAGACATAGACGTCGAGGGCGAGGGTCGGGACGTCGAGCAGCTCGCGGTCCTCGACCTCGCGCGCCGTCGGCCCGATCGCCTCGACCAGCGCCGCGCGCCGCGCCGTGACGGCGACGACGTCGCCGGCGCGCAGGATCGTCTCCGGCGTCGCGTCGAGCACCGCGCCGTCGCGCCGCAGCCTGAGGATGAAGGCGCGATGGCCGTCGAGCATGGCCTCCGCCTCGCGCACGCCCATGCCGGCGATGCGGCCGTCGGCCGGGATCTCGTAGGCGCGCAGCTCGACCGCGCGCCAGGCCGTGCCGGTGCCGCCCGCCTTGGCCAGCCCGTATTTCTCCTCGAGCCTACGGGCTTCCTCGCGGACGTCGATCCCGAGGACCCATGGCCCGACCAGCGTGGTCATCAGGATCACGCCCAGCGCCCCGAACAGGTAGCAGAGCGCATCCGCCACCGCGATGTGGCCGACCAGCAGCGCCTTGCGGTCCTGCGGGATCGGCAGCGCGCGGATGGCCTCCGCCGCGGTGCCGATGGCGGGTGATTCCGTCGTCGAGCCGGAGAACATCCCGGCGGCGAAGCCAGGATCGAGGCCGAGGACGCGCGCCACGACGACGGCCGTGGCGATCGCGGCCAGCGGCACGACGATGCCGATCGCGACGCCGGGCGGCACGACGATGCCGATCGCGACGCCGGGCAGGCCGTCGCCGCGCACGGCGCTGAGGAACTTGGGGCCGACCGAGTAGCCGATGCCGAAGAGGAAGAGCAGGAAGAGGATCGACTTCGCCGTGTCCGAGACCGGCACCTCGGCGAACTGCCCGACGAGCAGCCCGGCGAAGAGCGCGCCCGTCACGGGGCCCGGCCCGAAGCCGCGATACTTCAGCTTGCCGACGAGGTAGCCGAGCCCGACGACCAGGAACACGGCGAGGTCCGGATGGGCCTCGAGGAAATGGGCCATCGCGTGGAACGGCATCGTGGAACTCCCCCTCGGATCCGCCGAGCATGGCACGACGCCGCTCGCCCGGGCGAGCCCCCGGGCAAGCCGATGTCGCGCTGGCCGCGAGGCGCGCGCTCGCCTAGAACCGCGGATGGCGCGCGGGAAGGGCTCGCGCGGGGGAGGCTCAATGCAGGTCCTGTTCAGGAACGCGTCGGTCTATGACGGCGAGGGCGACGCGCTGCGCCCTGGCTGCGACGTGCTGGTCGAGCAGGGGGAGATCCGCGAGGTCTCGGACCGTCCGATCTCCTCACCCTCGGCGAGCGTGCTCGACCTGCGCGGGCGCACGCTGATGCCCGGCCTGATCGACTGCCATGTCCACGCGACGGCGACGATGCTCGACCTCGGCGCCAATGCCCGCGTGCCGCACACGCTGCAGGCCTATGTCCTGCGTCGCGTCGCCATCCTGCGCGGGATGCTCGATCGCGGCTTCACCAGCGTGCGCGACGCCGGCGGCGCCGACTACGCGCTCTCGGTCGCGGTCGACACGGGCATCGTCGCGGGGCCGCGGCTCTTCGTCTCCGGGCAGGCGCTGAGCCAGACCGGCGGGCACGCCGATTTCCGCGGGTGCTGGGACGAGAACGAGCCGGCCTGCGGCTGCTGCCGCCGGCTCGGCCGGCTGGGCCGCGTCGTCGACGGCGTCGATGCCTGCCGCCGCGCGGTGCGCGAGGAGATCAAGGCGGGCGCGAGCCAGATCAAGGTCATGGCGTCCGGCGGCGTCGCCTCGCCGACCGACCCGATCGGCTTCACCGGCTTCTCCGAGGACGAGCTGCGCGCGATCTGCGCCGAGGCGGACGCCGCGCAGACCTATGTCATGGCCCATGCCTACACGCCGGCCGCGATCCGCCGCGCCGTGGCCTGCGGCGTGCGCACGATCGAGCACGGCAACCTCGCCGACGACGAGACGGCGCGGGCGATGGCCACGGCAGGCGCCATCGCGGTGCCGACGCTGGTGACCTACGACGCTCTGGCCGAGCAGGGCGCCGCGCTGGGCTTCCCGGCCGAGAGCGTCGCCAAGATCGAGAACGTGCGCGGGGCCGGGCTGCGCTCGCTCGAGATCTTCGCGTGCGCGGGGACGAGGATGGCCTTCGGTTCCGACCTGCTGGGCGAGCTGCACGAGCGCCAGTCTGACGAGTTCCTGATCCGTGGCCGGGTGCTCCCGGCCGCCGAGGTCCTGCGCCAGGCGACCTCGGGCGGGGCCGAGGTCCTGCGCATGCAGGGCAGGCTGGGCGCCATCCGGGCCGGCGCCATCGCCGACCTGCTGGTGGTGGATGGCGACCCGCTGGCCGACCTCTCGGTGCTCTGCCACCAGGGGCGCCATCTCGACGCGATCATGAAGGCCGGCGTGTTCCACAGGAACCGGCTGGCCTGAGGGGTGGCCCCCGGCGCGGCGTTCCGGACTCGACTCGGGCCTGCCGGGCTGGCACATAACCAAGGCCGGCGGCCCCGCGCAGGGGCGCCCCGGCGCATGGCAGGCGCGCCGGCCGGCGCTCGCGGATCGGGCGCAATTCCGCCCCATTCCCGCGCCCCACTGGCGCTCGCCGCGGCGTCCCCGCCCCGGCGTACCCCGCCGCCATGCGGCTCGCGTGCGTTTCAGGAGTTGCGATGTTCGGGCGACTGCTTGGCCTCCTTTCCGCCGACATGGCGATCGACCTCGGCACGGCGAACACGCTCGTCTACGTCAAGGGCCGCGGGATCGTGCTGAACGAACCCTCGGTGGTCGCGATCGCGGAGGTTAAGGGCAAGAAGCAGGTCCTCGCCGTGGGCGACGAGGCGAAGCTCATGCTGGGCCGCACGCCCGGCAACATCACCGCCATCCGGCCGCTCCGCGACGGCGTCATCGCCGACTTCGAGGTGGCGGAAGAGATGATCAAGCACTTGGCGGAGGAGATGATCAAGCACTTCATCCGCAAGGTGCACAACCGCCGTACCTTCGCCTCGCCGCAGGTGATCGTCTGCGTGCCGTCGGGCTCCACCGCCGTCGAGCGCCGGGCGATCCAGGAATCGGCCGAGGCCGCGGGCGCGCGCCGCGTCTTCCTGATCGAGGAGCCGATGGCCGCCGCGATCGGCGCGGGCCTGCCCGTGACCGAGCCGACCGGCTCGATGGTCGTCGACATCGGCGGCGGCACGACGGAAGTCGCGGTGCTGTCGCTGGGCGGCATCGTCTACTCGAAGTCGGTGCGCGTCGGCGGCGACAAGATGGACGAGGCCATCATCGGCTACATCCGGCGCAACCATAACCTCCTGGTCGGCGAATCCTCCGCCGAGCGCATCAAGAAGGAGATCGGCTCCGCCGCCCCGCCGGAGGACGGCGAGGGCAGGCTGATGGAGATCAAGGGGCGCGACCTCATGAACGGCGTGCCAAAGGAACTGCTGATCTCCGAGCGGCAGATCGCGGAGAGCCTCACGGAGCCGGTGTCGAACATCGTCGAGGCCGTGAAGGTCGCGCTCGAGCACACGGCGCCGGAACTGGCGGCCGACATCGTCGACAAGGGCATCGTGCTGACCGGGGGCGGCGCGCTGCTCTCCAACCTTGACGTCGTGCTGCGCAACGCGACCGGCCTGCCGGTCTCGGTCGCCGACGACCCGCTCACCTGCGTGGCGCTAG
>Ga0194129_10003238_pt1 | contig 22863 bp, 19 predicted proteins | sample TA2KigCa35mmetaG_FD_150862 | JGI IMG/M metagenome (GOLD analysis project Ga0194129, IMG submission 150862) | Freshwater microbial communities from Lake Tanganyika, Tanzania - TA2015038 Kigoma Deep Cast 35m | ecosystem: Environmental > Aquatic > Freshwater > Lake | place: Tanzania: Lake...
ATGCGAAGGCAGCATTAAGAGCAGCAGGAATACAAATTGGTAGTGAATATAGACCTGGAGATCCTGGTTATCATGGAAAAAATTTAGCAATTGATGTTCCTGGACATCAGTGGGGAGGCCGTGGTGCGATTGGAGAAACTGAATATCGTGGCTCAAGAAAAGTTAGACAAATTTTGGGATTAGCATCTGGAAAATTTGCTGTTGGAGGTAGAATTCCAAGGCCAACCATTGCAATGATGGGTGAAAAGGGACAAGAATTTGTATTTGATGCTGATACAACTAGGGGACTCGATTCAATGGCTCCTGGTTTTCTTGATTATCTGAACAAAGCAAAAACAAAACCAGAGTTAGCAAATATTTTAAGAACTTATGGTGATGAACCAGAGGTGATATTTGTCCCAATACCTATGCCATCACAATCACAACCTCCAATGTCGATCGGAGGCAAATCATCATCTGGTGGTGTGGTAAATAGTCAGGATAATTCTTGGATGTTTGATCGTCTAGCAACAGGGACTGGTTAACAGATATGTCACAAGTATTTGAGTCATTAAAGAAAAGTGATAATAATATTACACGGTTTGAGGTATATCCAAACGGTGGTGGGGAACCTATTGACATATCTCAAGGTATTGCAGAACTTCGTTACTATGAGAATGTTTTATCAGAAACTGTTAAACTTACAGTATTTGTTGCTGATACAGGAAATGCACAATCAGCGGATGATGGCACTGGAGGAAAGATTGGTATTGATGATGCATTGAAGTTGGGTAATGGTGAGAAAGTATATGTCGAGTTCAATGATGCTTATTTTGAAGTTACTGATGAGAAATCAAATCAACTTTCATTTACCACAGATGATAAGGCTCTTTATCTGAATGAAAAAGAAAAGTTACCCGAGACACCACTCAAAAACGTTTACATGTTTGAGTTTGTCTCTAAAGAATATTTGATGAATGAGAGTAAAAGAGTTTCGAAAAGATATGATGGAAAGATTTCCGATTCTGCTGAAAAGATACTGAAGAATGTTCTTGAGACAAAGAAAGAATTAGACATTGAGACATCTGAAAATAATTTTAACTTTATCGGAACTCTCAAGAAACCACTGTGGATGTTAATGTGGTTAGCAAAAAAAGCAATTCCACAAAAGCAAAACGCAAAAGGAAACACTGCTGGTTATTTGTTTTTTGAAACTTATGACGGATATACATTTAAATCAATTGACTCATTATTATCGGATACTGGAGAAGGTGATAGTGGAAGTAAAGCAAAATATAAGTCTTATATCTTCAACAATAGTCCTTCATCTGAAGTTCCTGTTGGATATGACAGCAAAATTTTAAGTTACGAAACAACTAACACAGGAAACTTCCAAGCAAAATTAATGCTAGGAACATATAATTCTGCAAAGAATGCAATCAATGCATTTGATAGTTCATTTAATCAAAGTCCAATTGATATTTCTAGACAGATTAGAGGTATTAATATTGCTGGATTGGATTTTAATTTCGTAAATGACACCTTTATTCAAAATGCATCAAGATTTTCTTGGAGTTTTGATTCGGTTGGTGTTTTACCTACGGGAAATACAATTGAAGAACAACTTGATAAATCAAAAGAATTAGATATTGATAAGTCTGAAATTCAAAATAGAGCAGCATCAAGATACAATCAACTCTTTACAATCAAATTGGAGATTATGATTGCTGGTGATTTTAGTTTACGAGCAGGTGATTTAATCTATTGTGACTTCCCAGAATTAACAAATAAAACAAATATAGGTAATAATCCTCGTATGAGTGGCATATATATGATATCGGCTCTTTGTCATCGTATTTCGCCTAATGAAACATATACCAAACTTGAGTTGATTAGAGACTCTTATGGTAGAAAGCCTAATAAAGCACTATGAACAACAAATCACTTCAACAACACATCAATGACGATAGGGATGAATTAGATAATCCCAACATCAACAGTCAACGTCGTCGTCATCTAGAAGATGAACTTGATGCTCTTGAACAATATCAAGCAAATCATCCAGATGATGATAAGGATCCATCTCCTTTAGAACTTTATTGTGATATGAATCCAGATGCTCTCGAATGTAGAGTTTATGATGATTGATTATGTCTGAGGCTTTATCATCGGGTAATTTTGAATCAGACTTTATCACTCAACCACCACGCTGGTGGGGTAGGATTGTATCGAAAGAATCCTACAGCAAAAACACTGATGCGTCTACATTTCAAGGCGTCTATGAGAAACCAGGTTGGGGATACAGATATAAGGTAAGAATTTTCAGTTGGCACTCAGGAAAAGTCACGGAAGTCAAAGACATTGATCTTCCAATGGCAAATGTTGTGCTTCCAGTCACAGCAGGTTCTGGAATTGGTGGTGCTGCAACTTCACCATCACTTGAACCAGGTTCGATTGTCACTGGATTCTTTATGGATGGAATTGGTGGACAAGAACCATGGATTGATGGTGTCCTTGGAAATAGTAACAATAATATTCCAAAAAAACAAGGTGGCAAGAGTCCTACTAATAAACCAACGAGAACTCCACCAACAAATCTTCAAAATCTGCGAGCTGCAGAACTGAAGGAATATTTAAATCCAGCAAGAACTCCAACTTCCTTTGAATTAAAAGCAGCGCAAACAGCACGTCAAAAAGCAAGAGCGGCTGGATTACCAACTGCCGAAGTTGAAAGACAGGTTCTCATTGCGACAATTCAAGCAAAACAATTAGAAGCAGCACCAACGGAACAGTTTTTGGGATATTCTGCTTTTAATGATACTTATAGTGATTCATCCAAGAATCCATCCAAGGTTGCAGATTTTTGTAGATTTGAGGATGCTCCAGTCTCAACTTTTGATGCTGTGCATGTCACAACAGTCGCTGCTACAACTCAAGACGAAGACAGAAAAAGAGAACAAGCACTTTTAAGCGTATGTAAAAAAGATAATTCAGAAACAAAAGCAACAAGTGTTGTTCTTTCAAACTTAATTAATGATATTCAAAGAGCAAAAAGATTTGCACAGGACACTGAAGAGTTAGCAGTAGAAGTTGAGAACCTCATTGAAAGTGCAGTCCCTGCAATCAGTTCATACTTAAAATCAATTTTATCTCAAGCAAGAGCATACATTAATAATGAGATATCCAAAGCAGTTGAAGAAAAAGTAACCAAACTATTTCCTACAGATGCAACTGATTTAAAAAAAGCACAAGAAAAGGCATTGGATGCTTTATCTTGCTTCTTCAATAATCTCATTGAAGGACTCGCAGATTTAATCAAAGCAGCAATTAGAGAGTTAATCAATTTATTAATCAACACTCCATTGTGCGCTGCAGAAAGTTTTTTAAGTGGATTGTTGGATCAACTCTTTGCTTTAATCAATGGAGTGTTGCCAACAGTGTTGAGTGCATTAAGTGTAGTTTTGGGCGGTATCAGAACTATTAATGTGAGTGTTCAGCAATTTGCAGGTGCTTTAACACCAATTCTGAACCTCTTTACTTGTGATCCTGCTCCAGATTGTCCTGCATATGATCAAATTAGTCTTGCTGGACTAGCAATTCCTGGCGGTATTGATTTTGGAGTTCCTTCTGCACCAGTATGTCCTATTTTCCCACAAGTTTGCGGAGCTCCAACAGTATTTTTCTTTGGCAATACTATTAATAGAGCATTGGCAAATCCAATCGTAAGTCCAATATCCAATGCATTGATTGCTTTTGATATTATTGATCCTGGACAATATTCATCGCAACCATTTGCTGTTGTATTAGATCAGTGTGGAACTGGATCTGGAGCAGTTGTAGAACCAATTTTAGTTGATGGACAAATTCAGAATGTTGCGATTCTAAACCCTGGAGATGGTTACTTATATGCACCAGATGGAAGTTTGGGTGGCAATGGAGTAACTTGGAAGAAACCTTATGAGTGTTATGTAAAGACTGCAAAAGGAGAGTATTTTGTTGTTCCTTATGGACAAGAACCACCAGAGTTAGGTGAAGGTGATGAATTAATCTGTCCACCAGAAGAACAACCACCAGCGATTTCATATCCAGTTATTCTTTGTCTCGATAGTATTCTTGTTGCAGATGGTGGATTTGGATACACTCCTGGAGATGAAATTATTATCACTCCAGATAATGGAAGTGTTGTTGAACCTGTTATAAATGATAGAGGACAAATTACAGAAGTTAAAGTCATATCTGGAGCGTGTGGTTATACAGATCTTCCTGATATTCGAACAAACTCTGAAACTGGATTCAATGCACAATTGATTCCAGTTCTAAGGCCTCAACGTGTTGATGATGTTGCTCCTGAGGTTCTTCCTCCAGGTGTTGAAGTCATTCAAGTTATTGATTGTGTGGGTAAAATTCCACCTAAAACTACATTTGATATTGTACCAAGGTAATCTAAATGACAAAAGCAGTTAATTTTGAATCAAAAGATATTAGAACTAAAGATGGCAATCTAAAGTTCGGACATATTCATCAGGATCAAACAAAATCATCGATTATGATGCAAGGCCAAGGAGGTCTTGAATACATTTCAATTGATCAATCTGGTGCCACTGGAAGATGGATTACAAATAGATGTAGAGGGAGATATCAGGTTAAGTGTGGTGATGAGATTAAAAAGGGACAACCTGCATTCTATGTTGACGCTGCCAATGGAGACATTGTAATCCGCACTGGTGGTAGAATTAGAATGGAAGCAGAGAATATTGATATTATCGCAAATGGTGGAAGTGACAATAAAAATGGTATAATAACATTAAAGTCTAATGAGGAAGTTAAATTAGAAAGTAAAAAGATTACTTTAGACTCAAAAGAATCCTGCAACATTTTTGGAGCAGGAAGTGTTCAAGTATCAGCCCAGAACATCTTAAAAATGTATGGAGGTACGATGGAAAAACTTACAGGTGCAGGTAAAGCACTCCTAGATACAACAGCATTTAAGTAAAAATTATGAGTGGAATGTCAATATCGCCAGAAATGATGTCTGGCCCGCTGTATGTAACCAGCGATAAATCAAAACCCAAAGCACTTAGAGATGGTGATAAGGACATAACTGGAGCGACTTATCTTCAAGGCCCAGTTCAGATTGGTATCGACGGAGCATATTCTTCCGTAGATGCAACTTTAATGGTTGGTAACTTGCAAAACAACCAGGCAGCAACTCCGGATAATGCTTTATATGTAAAAGGAAATACAACTCATGAGGGAAATTATACTCACACTGGTGATATGACACAAACTGGTGATTATATTCAGAAAGGTGATGTTGAACATATTGGCGATAGTTACCATGAGGGATGCTTTACAGTTGTAAGTCCACCAACATGTAGCTCACAATTCCAAGCAAATTTGGATATTGATGGATATGTTCATATGACACAAGAACTTGAAGTTGGTACAACAGGACAGTTTGGTGGAAATGTAACTGCTTCTGAATTTACTGCTGGTGGCATCACATTAACTTCAAGAAAAGCATTTGATATTCCTCATCCAACGAAAGAAGGGTGGAGACTCAGGCACATCTGTCCAGAAGGCCCCACTGCAGATGTTTATGTTCGTGGTAGAATTACAAATAAAACAAAGATTGAACTTCCACATTATTGGATGAAACTTGTAGATCCGCGAACGATTACAGTATCTTTGACTCCCATTGGGGCACATCAAGATATTACAATTAAAAGAATTTCAGACAATGAAGTTCATCTCCAAGCAAAAGGTGGAATGCCAATTGACTGTTTTTATCACATTTATGGTGAAAGAATGGATGGAGAAAAACTGATTGCTGAGTATCAAGGAGATACTCCAGAAGCATATCCAGGGGACAATTCACAGTATTCTGTCGCTGGATATCATTACGATCAGAGGGGTTGACAGGGTTCTTTGGATGTACTATAATATCCAAGTAATCAAAAACAAACCAAATGATAGCCGAAGAAGAGTATCTGACTCGTTGTGTAGTTGATCCTCAACTGCGAACCTTTCGTCTTTATTCAAGTGAAGGTTCAGAAAAGAAAGTGTCTTGTGAGACTGTCGATCAGTTTATGAATGTTCTGCAAATGGTTCGTTCACAACTTGACGAAGACACTCTTGTTTATGTCAATCCCCTTTGAGGGATTTTATGCGGATGTAATTCAGTGGTAGAATGGCTGCCTTCCAAGCAGTTCGTCGCCCGTTCGAATCGGGTCATCCGCTCTAGTTTACAAGTTTTTATGAATCCCTACAAAATCAAACAAGCATCTTTAAAAGAGATTCCAGTGAAAACAACACCAGAAAATGTACGAGAGGCAAATGAAGGGTTATTTCATGCTAAAATGACTTTACCCGCTGCTGCTAAACATTGTGGAATGACACAAAAAGAAATGAAGTTGACATTCTTTGAGTTCTTGAAGTATAATCCACCTACTTACCAAACGTAGGTTCTTATGGGCGGGTAGTCCAACAGGCAGGAGACACCAAACTTAAAATTTGTTCAGTGCGGGTTCGAATCCCGCTCCGCCTATGTACTTCTAAATAAAATCAAAAAGCAATGAAGTATCGGATCGAAACTGCCTATTGCTGGTATGACAAAGGTTCAAAAATTGTATTGATGTATTTCATTAATAATGTGCCTTTTACCTTCGACGAACTACCAGAAATAGCATTCTCAGATCCAGAGTTGATCGAATTAGCAGATCAACAACTCCGATGGGAACCTGAGGATCTTTATAAAACATCATTTTATCTCATTGATGAGCAATGCCATCCAATGTTATTTAATTTAGAATTAGAGAATCCTGAATGTCTTCCCGTTGATTAATGCCAGATTAGCTCAGTGGTAGAGCAACGGTTTTGTAAACCGTTGGCCGTCGGTTCAAGTCCGACATCTGGCTTGAGTTCATAAAAAACTCTGTGTCATTAATTTCACAAAAAGACAGACAAATCGCAGTTGACGCACTTAATGCACTGATGAGTATGGAAAATGATTTTCATAAACAAATAAAAATTTATGATGATATTTTTGATTTTCATTATAAGTCATTCCTTTTTTCATTTCTTTGTAATTCTAAGTTTAAAATTGGTTGGAGTGATGGATCTACAATTGACAAAGACATAGATAAGTATTTGCATTCGTGGTTTTCTAAAGATGATATTACAAATTGTTTAATTTTAGAAAAAATACAAAATAGTTCACTTTTTGATCACATATGCAATTTAAATCTTGAAAAGGTGGTTTGTAATTTAAGTACTTCATCAGATTCGCATTTTATTCATACGCACCTAGACAAATTAGTTTTAGTTTATTATGCAAATTTAGAGTGGCGTAATGGTTGGCACGGAGAAACTTTATTTTATGACGACTCATGCAAAAATATAATTTTTGCATCTCCTTATACACCAGGAAGAATTATAGTTTTTGATGGATCAATTCCACACACTATTAGGCCACAGTCTACACATGCCACAAAATTTAGATTTACTTTAAGTTTATTTTTTTCATAATAAACGTAAACAAACCTAGATATTTTTTTACTATTCAATTCAAAAATTCCAATTTAACTTATCAAAAAGTATATAATTGGAGCGTAAAGAATAAACTATTATCTTGGAAACAAAACAAAGTTGATGAGTAAAAGTGCTTACTTTATAGATAGTGTGAAGAAGTGTGAAGTAGAAGATCTGCTTTACACTTTTCATTATCTAAAGGATGAAAGTAAAACTTTTAAGACTCAATACAATTATGGCCTCTACAGAAATTCTGTTACGGATATTCTGCACGTTGGTGGTTGTCTCGGGGTGTGCATCTTTACTGGGCTCTCAGTCCCAGAAATAGCAGTAGGCGCATTTGGTTTAGAAAGACATGAACAAAATGGACTTTATGAACTTTCGAGACTTTGTATTCATCCAGATCTTCAAAAAGAAGAGCATAATATTACATCATGGTTTGTGAGTCGTTGTATCAAGAGGTTTAGAAAAGATGCCCGCGTTCGTTGTATTCTTAGTTACGCTGATGCTAATCACCACTCTGGAACTATATACAGAGCTTGTAATTTTAAGTATTACGGTTTAACCGATCCAAAAAAAGATTTTTATTATGCTGACGGAACTAAACATTCTAGGGGTAGTGTTAGAGGTATTGATGGTGAGTGGAGGGATCGCTCTCGTAAACATCGCTATCTTATGGTATTCGAAAAGGAACTAAAAGAACGCTTGACATGGAAAGAAAAATCGTGGTAAAATATTATAAAAAATAATTATATGAAAATTGCAATTATTGGAAAAGGCACTGCATCCATTGTAACCGCACTTACATGTATTAAAAATAATCATGAAGTTGATATCTATTATGATCCAAACCAACCGCATATCAGTGTAGGAGAATCTACCACACCACATGTTGCACAATTAATATATGAAATTCTTGGATTAAATATTTTTGATTTAATAGAAGAAGATATTGCATCTATTAAACAAGGAATTAAATTTATTAATTGGGGAAATGGAACATCATTTAAACATATATTTCAAAATAATCAAATTGCTTTTCATTTTGAAACTCAAAAATTTAATCCATTTATCAACAATATTTTAGAACAAAATAATTATATAAAATACATCCCTAAAAGAGTAAATGAATATAGAATTGATGAAGATAAAGTTTATATTGAAGATGAATGTTATGACTTTATAATTTTTTGCTCGGGGTGGTGTAATGAATCCGAATATATTAAACCATACTTTGAAACAGTAAATTCTGGTGTTTTATTTACTGACGAAAAAATAAATGAATATGGATTTACACTTCATAATGCAACGGAAGATGGATGGCAATTTGGATTACCTTTTCCAAATAAAAATATTACAAAATGTGGTTATTTGTTTGATAGAAACAAAATTTCTATAGATAAAGTCAAAAAAAAATTAAAGCATCTTGAAATAAAAAATAGTTATGAATGGACGCCAAAATTTTCTAAAAAAATAATTCAAAATCAACACATAGCTTATAATGGAAATAAACTTTTTTTCTTAGAACCTCTTCAAGCTCTTTCAATTTATTATTTCATTGAATTTGCAAATTTTATTTGTGAATATTTGAAAGATAGATCTGTTGAAAATTTTTGTAAAATTAATAAAAATTATCACTATGAAATGTGGACATATCAATTATCTTTAGCATATCACTATCAATATGGATCAATTTATGATAGTAACTTTTGGAATATAACCAAGAAAAAGGCAAAAGAATTTATGTCGTTTACTATTAACGGAAATGAAGAATTACTTCTTTCTCATATGGTTAATGATATAATTTTAAAAGGAAAAACAGATCTTTCAAAAATTGGTATTTTCGGATTTGATGATATTCGTCAATTGCATTGTGGAATGACACAAACTAAAATAAATGATATTTTTGAAAAATACTTGACAATTTAAAAATTTTATCTTATAATTTAAAAGCGATTTCGAATCAAATCCCTTCCGTGTGACTTTAAAACCTCCAATTACTTGGAGGTTTTCTTGTTTGATAAATAATCCATAACGGAAACTATAGTTTAATAAGATGGGTCTCTCCAGATTAGATAATTTTCTGAAATCAGTTCGTGGTACGATTCTCTACGTTGATCCAAACAGTCTCGATGCCACCGACAGTATTGAAAATCAGGGCAATTCACTTGCACGTCCATTCAGAAGTCTTCAAAGAGCTTTAATTGAAGCAGCAAGATTTTCATATCAAAGAGGATTAGATAACGATAGATTTGGTAAGACTACAATTCTTCTTTATCCTGGAGATCACTTTGTTGATAATCGTCCTGGTTGGATTCCTGACGGGGCAAATAATTTTAGATTAAGAAGCGGAGCAACATCATCAAACTTAACAGAGTTGACATTAACCACTAACTTTGATGTTTCTGCAGAAGATAACGAGTTATACAAATATAATAGTATTCATGGTGGTATCATTGTTCCTCGTGGTACATCCATCGTTGGTATGGATCTTCGTAAAACAAAGATTCGTCCTCTTTATGTTCCAGATCCAGAAAATGATAATATTGAAAGATCTTGTGTACTCCGCGTAACTGGTGCTTGTTATTTTTGGCAATTCACAATTCTTGATGCAGATCCTAATGGAACTTGCTATAAAGATTATACAACAAATATCTTTGTTCCTAATTTTTCACACCACAAGCTTGCTGGATTTGAATATGCTGATGGTGTTAACAATGTAAAAATTGACGATGATTTCCAGACATTTGAAACATCCAGAACTGATCTGGACATGTATTATGAGAAGGTTGGTATTGCATATGGAATTACATCTGGAAGGCCAGTTTCGCCAGATTATCCATCTGAAGTAGATCTTCAACCAGTCATTGATGAATATCGTATCGTTGGTTCTAGAGGTGCTGCAGTAGGTATCACAAGCATCCGTTCTGGTGATGGTATCACTGGCAATACAACAATCACTGTAACTCTTGAAGAAGAGTTTCCTCAATTAAGTGTTGATACTCCAATTCAAATTAATGGAGTTGCTGCTGCAGGATATGACGGACAATTTGTTGTCAATGCAGTCAATAGCCTTACAGAAATTCAATATAAGGTTCAAAATACACCAGTTAGTTTCTTACCATCAGTTGCTGGTGCTACCCTGAACATTGCTGTTGATACAGTAACCTCAGCATCACCATATATCTTTAACGTTTCGTTGAGATCTGTCTATGGTATGTGTGGCTTGCTTGGAGATGGATCCAAAGCAGATGGATTTAAATCAATGGTTGTGGCTCAATACACCGGTATTGGACTACAAAAGGATGATAATGCATTTGTCAAATATGATTCTTCTTCGGGAACATATCGTGATTCTACAACTGTTGCAAATCTGCACACAGATTCTCTTGCGAGATTCAAACCAGCATATGAAAATTTCCATATTAAGGCAGTTAATGATGCTTACATGCAATTGGTTTCCGTCTTTGCAATTGGATTTACAGAACATTTTGCTGTAGAGTCTGGTGGTGACTTTTCAATCAACAACTCAAACTCAAACTTTGGCGCAAAAGCATTTAGAGCATCTGGATTCAGAAAAGATGCATTTGCAAGAGATGATGTTGGATACATCACTCACTTCATTGCACCAAAAGAAATTGAAGATACGGAAATTAGTGTTGGATTTGCAGCAATTGATATTCCCAGAACAGTCAGTGCTGCGACAACTCACAAACTTTATTTGTTTAATGAAACAGAACTTGATAATCCTCCAATCACAGTTATTGATGGATATCGTTTAGGTGCAAAAGAAAATGATATCATTTACACTGAATTAAACGTAGCAACTGGTGGTGGATCCACAGATATTAATGTATTTTCGGCACGTATTGTCATGCCGAATACACAAAATACTGGAACAGAAGTTTCTTCAGAGAAGTCCTTCTATGTAGGAAGAACTGTTGCTGGCATTAACAGCGTCAGTGCTAATGTTCTTACCTTAACTTCAAATCATTCATTCCTGAATGGAGAATCAGTTCGTGTTATTAGTGAGAATGGACATCTTCCAGATGGTGTAGAGTTTAATACTGTATATCATGCAATTACAAATGATGTTGCATCAATTAATGCAAATCAAATTAAATTAGCACAATCATTAAATGATGCAATCAATGATAATGAAATTACTCTGAATAACAAAGGTGGAACACTGCAAATTGTAAGTAGAGTTTCGGATAAAAATCCTGGAGAACTTGGCCACCCTGTTGGTTTTGATACTGTTCAGGGACAATGGTTCGTCAACGTTGCAACTGCTGCATCAGAAAATAGCATTTACCCAACTCTTGCAGCACTCCCAACACCAAATCCTGGTGATAAGACTTCAAGAAGTTATATCAAGAGAAAGCCAGATCAAAGAGGGTTAATTGACACAACTTATCGTGTTCGTTATGTTATTCCAAAAGATTCGACAACTATTGCTCGTCCACCTTTGGATGGATATATCATTCAAGAATCCAATAGTGTTCTTGGTGCTGGAACAACAGAAATTGCAGAGTTCTTTGATCCTGCAGGAACAACATTAACTAACTCAACTCAATTCAGAAATTTCAGATTTATTGCTGATGCGAATTGGGTTGGTGGAACCGCAAATATCATTACTGAATTCCCCCATGACTTAAATGTTGGATCTGAAGTTGAAGTTATCAATGTTCTGAGTGGTAACAATACAACTGGAATTGCTAACTCAGCATTTAATGGAACTCATACAGTTACTGGAATCAGCAGTGCAAGACACTTTAGCTTTGCATTGACAGGAGATCCTGGTGCGTTCTTAAATGATACTTCAACTAGAAACGCAGATCTTCCATACTTTAAGAGAAAGAAATTAAAGAATACTTATCAGGTATTCAGAAGTGAAGAAGTTCAACCATATGTTTCAAATGTTCAAGACGGTGTTTATCACCTGTACATCATTAATGCATCTAACTCTCCAACGGTTACTCCTTTTACAAACCTTAAGTTTAGTCAACCAATTCAATACTTATATCCACAAACGAATCGTGATAATCCGGTTTCTGATCCAGATTCAACGATCTGTTTTGCATCCCCAGATTTAATTGGCCAAGTTTTGGTTAATGATCCTCAAAAGAGTATCACAAAAGAAACTGTTGAAAAGAATCTGTCCGACTTTAGTGTTGGAATTGGAATTACAAATGCAACCTCTAGTTCTTCAACTGCACATACACTCTTTACAACCATTGATCATGGACTCTGTGGTATTACATCAGTTACCATTACAAACGCAGGATCTGGATATGCTGCAGGAAACTACTATAATGTAAGATTAAATGGTGGTTCTGGTGTAAATGCAACAGCAAGAGTCACCGTCTCTGCTGGCGGAACTGTAACTGCTGTCAAAGTTATGGATGGCGGTTCTGCATATATTGTTGGAGATAGTTTATCATTAGTTGGTGTCGGAACTATTGGATCGGGTGCTGCAATCGAAGTTGCAAACATCTATAGTCATGTAGGAGAATCAATTGCAATTTCTGGAATTTCCTCTGCCGCATATGATGGATACAATACTCTTTATAAGATTACTGCAGTTCCAGCATCACAACAAATTACAGTTCAATCTTCAGAGGCAATCAACAACTTACCAACTGCGGTAGGACTTGGCGTTACTGTTACAGCAAATGCGAGTGTTCTCTTAACTGGTAAAACACTTGGCATTTCGACATTTACTTATGAAGCAACATCGGGAATCGGAACCTTAACGTTTACTGATTCTCATGGATTTAGAGTAAATAACAAACTTCGCATTTCAGGTGCTGATAGGGCATTGTTTAATGGTGATTTTATTGTTACCAAGTTGAACAACTGGCAATCTCTTGCAGTTAACATTGGTATTGCAACAACGGCTCCTTCTACTGGTGGGAACATTACTGTCTATCGTCCAGCATTGACTGCTCTTGCTGGAGATCTGACAAATGTAAATGAGACTGTCTCTGGACGTTTAATTTCACAGTATGCTGGTATCTCAACAGCATTGGGTGCTGATTATGCTGCAAATGCATCGGATACTGCTCCACTGTTTATTCAAGATGCTGATACACTTGGACTCAATGTCGGAGATTATCTCTTAATTGATGATGAAATCTTCCGTATCAGAACTGATATTTCTGGAAATAATTTCCAAGTTTTTAGAGAACTCTTTGGTACTCCAAGACAAAATCATGCTTACGGAACTGCAATTCGTAAGATTAAACCGCAACCAGTTGAATTAAGAAGAAACTCAATTCTTCGCGCATCCGCACATACATTTGAATATCTTGGATTTGGCCCTGGTAACTATTCAACTGCATTCCCAGAAAGACAAGATAGAGTTCCTTCATCTCAAGAAATTCTTCTTGCTCAAGCAACAAAAACTGAGGGTGGACTTGCCATCTATACTGGTATGGATGATAAGGGTAATTTTTATACAGGCACTAAAAGACTTAATCCATCAACAGGACAAGAGGAAATTTATGAAACTCCAATTCCAACAACAACTGGAGAAGATGCTCAAGGTGGTAGCAATAGTGTTGGATCAGATATTGTTGCAACATCAGAAGTTTTAGTCGATCGTTCAATTAAAGTCGAAGGCGGCGCAGATTCAAATCTGATTTCTGAATTCAACGGCCCAGTTGTATTCAATAAAAAGATTACATCGACTGCAGATGAAGGTGTTGAAACAAAATCACTCTTCTTAAAAGGTGATGCACAAGTTGCTCGTGAATTTACTGTTGGTGTTGGATCGACTCCAACCGTATTAGGATCCTATGGTGATGTCAAATATAAGGCCAATCCAATTCACCGCGAATATATGGGTTGGATTTATACAGTTCAGAATCAGTGGGAACCATTCGGATTCATTGGAACTCTTCCAAATGGACTTGTATTTGGTGCTGCAAACCAGGTTCTTTATAAGAACCCACTCGGAGAAAATGCAGGTAACCAAGACTTCTTGTTTGATCAGAACTCTACACTGATCATCGGTTCTCAATCTGTTGTTGGAACTGCTGGATCTACAGGAACTCAAAATCAAAAGATTCAAATTCATGGTGGCGCATACTTCCATCAAAATGTTGGTATCGGAACAACAACTCCAACTGCAGCACTGAATGTTGTCGGTAATGTTGGCATCACAGGTATTGCAACATTTGGAACCAATGCAGTTATAATTAATGGAACTAACACTAGAGTAAACGTTGGTATCACTTCAATCACATCTGGTATTGTTACTGCTTCTTCTGGTATCGTTACTTACTATGGTGATGGACAATATCTCAAAAACATTGATAGTTCGAAGTGGCAAAATGTTGCTACAGGACTTGGGACAGGAATCTACAGTAAAAACTCACTTCGCGTAGGTATTGGAACCACAATCCCAGAAGCAGTTCTTCATGTCTCAACTGGTGTTTCTACAAGTGTTGATGGTGGACTTGCAAGATTCTTAACGCCAAATCTTGGAATTGGCTCAATCAGTAGTTTCACTTTGGGTAGAAGATTTGCTTCTGGAACTAACTTCCAATCTGTATTGTTTAATTACAATTACTTTGGTAGTTCTGCTTCAAGTGGATCATTTCTTGCAATTAGTCATGCTGGACAAGGAAATACTCTTGTTGTTGCTGATAATGATCGTGTTGGTGTTGGAACTACAAATCCCCAAGCAAAACTTCATGTTAATGGAACAATTATATCTGATCAAGGTATTGCAGTTTCATCCGGTGGCATTAATGCTGATGGACAAACTATCATTGCAAATACTTTTACTGGAACTGCTGCTAATGCTATTAATGCAACAAATGCCACAAACGCCACCAATGCCACAAACGCCACCAATGCCACAAACGCCACTGCTGCAAACAATGGTGCAAAAGCTTGGGTAAGTTTCAATTCTGGCGGGGGAGTACTTGCAAGTTATAATGTATCTAATGTTTCTAGATTGGGAACGGGAACTTATCGAGTCGATTTTACTACTCCAATGTCAAGTTCCAGTTATGCAGTTATTACATCACAACCAGATGTGGGTACAGGAAACATATACATGACTATAACTACAGTGGGTGCAAAAACTACTTCTAATTGTGTAATTTTTACGAGTGAATTGCAGGGATCAACGAATTTTGTCGTTAGGGAAGATAATCCATGTGATGTTGCATTTTTTGGAAACTAAATAATAAGAAATACCGGGGGACAGTGAACCCATGGCTGGAGTCAATAAGAACTTCGTTGTCAAGAATGGACTCGAAGTTAAATCCAATCTTATTCTGGCAGATGCAGATATAAATGGTGTCGGAATTGGAACAAGCAATATTTACTATAAACTGCATGTAAACGGTGGCATTGGAGCCACTGATCTTCATGTAACAGGAATTGCAACATTTTCTTATATTCATTTAAATGGAACAGTTGCTGCAGGATCAAGCACAGGAGTATCTGGACAATACTTAGTTCGATCTGGTGCTGGAGTTACTTGGCAAGATCTTCCTACGTTTAGAACAACATCAACACAAACAGCAACATCTGGACAAACCTCATTCTCATTTACATACACTGTTGGATATCTTGATGTTTATGTCAATGGTGTTCGATTAAGCTCAGGTGAATTTGCTGCGACAGATGGATCAACTGTTGTTTTATATCAATCTTGTTTTGGTGGAGAAACAGTTGAGTTAATTGCATATACAACTGTTAATCCCGGGTATGCAGAAACTGGAATTCAAGGCATTTCAATTCTTGAAGAGGGAGTTGTTGTTGGAAATACTGCTGGAGTTATTTCATTAAATTTTGTTGGTGCTGCAGTCACTGCTACTGGAACTGGTGTTGCTGCAACTGTTTATATTACAGACACTGGAGGAGGAGAATCCTACTGGGAATCAACTGCAGCAGGAATTAATACAATTTCAAACGTTGGTATTGCAACCACAAATCCAAGATTTGCTCTGGAAGTTGGTGCTGTTGGAGCGTCAGGAACCACATTATTCGTAAATGGTGATGCACGAATCACTGGAATCTTAACTATTGGAACTTCGTCTATCACTCTTAATGGATCTACAAATATTATTAATGTAGGTACCGGTGTTACTATTAATGGATCCACCGGTATTATCAGTGCAACATCTATTGTTGTAGGAGGAACAACTTTAACTGGTGCTGCAGTAACACGCATTGAGGCTGGATCTGGTATTTCAGTGGATCAAAATACAGGTCAAGTAACGATTACTGCAACTGGTGGCGGCGGCGGTGGCATTGCTGGTATTAATACATCAGGAACTTCTACATTTACTAATCTAAATGTAACTGGCGTTACTACATCCACTGGTGGTTTTGTAGGAAATGTAACTGGAAATGCAACGGGTCTTTCTGGAACTCCTAATATCACCGTAGGAACCATTGGTGCTACAAGTCTCAATGTCTCTGGTGTTTCTACTTTTGCTGGTATTACAACAGTTACTGGAACAACATTATTTACCAATCAATTAAGTGTCTCTGGCATCTCAACCTTTGTTGACTTGATTACGGCTGGTAGAATCACTGCGGGACTGACTAGTAGTATCATACCTTTCTATTACGATACATACGCAAGTCTTCCATCATATTCTACCTATCATGGTGCGGTTGCTCATGCACATAACACTGGTAAGTTATATTATGCTCATACACGTTGGGTAGAGTTAGTTAATACTGAATCTGATGGAACTGTAGGCACAGGCACTGAAAAATATAATATTGGAATCACCTCAGTTACCACATTAAATGTTTCTGGTGTTTCTACCCTATCATCAAATGTATCAGTAGGCGGAACTATCTCCATTGATGGTGGAGTAACCTTAGCGACAAATAATGCAACAATCGTAGGAACCGCAGGATCCGCTGGAGAAATCAAGCAGATTGCAGGTGCTCCATTCTATTATGATGGAAGTGCCTGGAGAGAGTTTGTTCTTTCAAGTGGAACACCAGTTACTGTTCCTGCAGATACTGAATGGGACAATGTTGTTTTCAGAGCAACTTTTGATACTGATTTTACTGATGCAAAGTTTGGAGCAACACCAGTTTTTGTAAGTGCTGGTTGTACTATTGTAGGTGCTGCAGTTACAATTGGAACAGGTGCCTATAGAAACCAAGGTGGTAATGCCGCTGGCGTTGGAGTATCATATGCTTACAGATCTGAATATGACTTTACTGGTTCTTGGACAATTGAGTTTTGGATATATCACGATTCTACTCCTGTAGTTTTTGAAAGCTTAGTATCTCAAGTTTCAACTACCGATACGAGTGGAGACTGGACGTTTGGTATTTATAATAATGGAATAAATGTTTTATACATTTGGGCTAATGAAAATCATCCGGTTGACCTGGAAATATTACAATCTATTAATTTAGGTACTTGGCAAACATTATTTGTTGAAAAATGGAACCATTATGCCCTTGTTAGAGAAGGTGATAATGGATCGCTACATTTTTATATAAATGGATATGAGGTTGGTATTACTACTAATAATTCAATAGTTGATAATGATATTCTTCATATTAATGGTGCTGGGTTAGGATTTGGTGCTGCATTTGGTAATTCCGTTCCAATTATTAATGGTTATACTTGGAATAGTTCTGGTGTTTCTCTTGATGCTATCTTTGATGATGTAAGAATCTCAGCAGGTGTTGGAACCGCAGGACAAAGATATACATCTATTGGAATTTCAACCTATGCAACCTTCACTCCTCCAACAACTGAACTTCCAACAACTGGAACACTTTCATCTTATGTTCAACCACCCGGAGATAAGTATGGTGAAATCACTTTGGGCGGATCACCAACTTGGAGAGGAACATCTGGCGTCACTGTATCTCAGCAATCCAGTGGAAACTATCGTGTAAGTTTTGCGAGTTCACACACAAATGCAAATGATTACTTTGTATTATCGCAAGGAATGGATCAAGGCTTTGCTTCTTATGTAGGTATTGCTAGATCCACCACTCACGTTGATCTTGCAATAAACAAGCAGAGTGATGATACTGCTGTTGATACTGGTGCTCTTGCAGTTCAGATTAAGAATCATATTTAAACCTATTCATAAATAAGATTAACAGGAGAAATCAATGGCAGAAATAAAGAACCGAGAACTATCACAATTCAGTTCTTTCCTTCATGTTGATAATGATAGCCAAAACATTGGTATTGCCAGTGATGCAACTCCTTATATTGGTATTGGAACCGTAAATCCAGAATCAAAAATTCATATTGTTGGTGATGTTCAAGTTGCTGGTGTTGCAACAATTACTCAAGCAAATATTGGAACTCTTAATGTCTCAAACACAACAGTAACAGCAGGAAGCGTTACTATTATTGATGGAAGTTCGTTGTTTTATACTGGAATTGGAACCATCAACTCTTTAGTTTCCTCTTCTGGAATAATTACAAACTTTATAAGTGGTATTAGTTCTATTACACAACTTAGAGTTTTAAGTGGAATTGTCACCAACCTTTCAGGGACTGCAGTTACTTACACAAACTTAAATGTAACAAATGCAAATATTGTATCTGGAATTGCAACAAACTTAAGCGGTTCAACTATTAGCTATAGTGGACTTTCGACATTTAGTGGAGTTCAAATCCAATCTGGTATTATAACCGCAACAAATTCCGGAATTGTTACCTACTATGGTGATGGTTCTGGATTAAGTGGCATTACTGTCGATCTTACATCACAAGCAGAAGGAGTAGTTCTTGGAGCAGCACTCACAACATTTAACTTTACTAACACAAATGGTGGAACAACATTATCTTCAAACGTTTTAACCGTTGATGTTGGTAAAGCAGCATCAGGATCTTCGGGACATATTCAATATAAGAGTTCATCAGGTATTTTTTCAGGATCCTCAAATTTTACCTTTGATGTTGCAACAAGTAGCGTAAGTATTGCGGGAACATGTTCTGCAGCAAACTTCAACTCAACATCTGATGTTAATCTAAAAGATAATATCGAAACAGTTGAAGATGCGCTTGAAATTGTTTCAAATCTTCGTGGTGTTAGATTTAATTGGAAAAAAAATAATGCGCTATCAATCGGTGTCATTGCACAAGAGCTAGAGCAAGTTCTTCCAGAACTTGTCACATCAAGTGATCCAAAAACTGTCAACTATGATGGTATAATTGGAGTTTTGATCGAGGCAATAAAAGAACTCAAAACTGAAATAAATAACTTAAAGCAAGGAATGTAATATGGCATTCAAAATTGCAGGAAGCACAATTGTTGATGATAACAGAGGTATCAGATCATATTCTGATACCGCTGTTGTTGTGGGAAATACTGGAGCAACACCTGATTTAGATCTTTCATTGGGCAACTCCTTTACTGCAACCTTAAATCAAAACGCAACATTTACATTTTCAAATGCTCCAACGGGAGTTTGTTCATTTACACTCATATTATCAAATGATGGTACTCCTGATAGAACAATCACTTGGCCAGTATCAGTTGAATTTCCAAACGGAACAACTCCAGAAAGAACTACAACTGCAAGTAGAACAGATGTTTATACATTTTTGACTGTTGATGGGGGAACAAACTGGTATGGACAACTTTCACTTTATAACTTCGCATAACAAATCTTATGAATACTCGTTATCATGAATTCATTGGAATGTATGAAAATGTCTTTCCTGATGGATTCTGCAATCATATGATTACAGAGTTTGAGAGACTTTTGAATGGTGGTATGTGTGGAAATCGCCAAGACTCAGAAGGATCAAGAAAATATCAGAAACAAGATAATTTTTATTTCTTAAATATTAAAAATCATTCTTTTTCTTATTTTAATAATATTTCAGTCGTTGATATTTTTACTACAGGATTGCAAAATTGTTTTGATGAATATGTAGATGAATATGATATTTTAAAAGATATAGCATTAAATTCTACAGTTATTAAAATGCAAAAAACAACTCCTGGTGGTGGATATCATATTTGGCATTGTGAACAAAATCAAGATTGTATGGCAAATAGAGCGTTGGTTTATTCAGCATATTTGAATGATATTGAAGAGGCTGGTGAGACTGAGTTCTTATATCAAAGAATTCGCATTCCACCTAAAGAAAACACATTGGTTATTTGGCCAGCAGGATTTACTCATACTCATCGTGGCAATGTAGTTCACGGCAATATATCTAAATATATAATAACAGGTTGGTTTTATTTGGAATAAAATATGTCAGCATCATCTAGAAGAATTTATAGAGGAAACATGACTGCCGCTGGAAGCATTACTTTTAATGCTCCTGGAACTTGGGTAACTCCTGCACGTCTTTTGAGAGTTAATGTTGAGGGAAAAGGTTCCGAGGGAAATCCAGGAAATCCTGGGACTGGTGGTGCTGGTGGTAATGGTGGTACCGGCAATGCAGGAAATGCTGGAACTGGAGGTGGTGGTGGTGGAGGAGGCGGAGGTTGGCACATCGCATTCCCAAAGTTTGGAAATTCAAACCCAGGTAATGGTGGACAACCTGCTCCTGGCGGTGGATCCGGCGGTGGTGGTGGAGCTGCTGGTGGACCTGGATTTAGCGGGCAAGGTGGCGGTTCAGGAAATTCTGGTGGATCTGGATCTGCAGGATCAGGAGATTCAGGAAATGCTGGACAACCGGGCAATGCAGGAACCGTAGGAAATACGGGACAAGCATCAAGTGCTTTGGGGATTACATTTCCTGGCGGCGCCGGCGGAAATGCTGGTTCTGGAAATGCAGGAAATTCGGGAAATGCAGGAAATGCTGGATCTGGAGGTGGTGGCGGAAACGGTGGTGGTGGGGGGCAAGGAGCACCAGGGGCCCCGCAGGTTGGCGGAAACGGTGGTGGAGGAGGTAGTCCAGGTGGCAACCCTGGTGGTGGTGGATCCGCCGGTGGCGGTGAAGGCGGCGGCGGTGGCAGTGGCGCAGGTAATGGTGGCTCTGGCGGCCGCGGTGCTTTCCCTTCTGCCGGTGCCGGCGGTGGCGGCGGTGGTGGTGGGGGTTTCGGCAGTCCAGGAAACCCAGGAAACCCAGGAAACCCAGGAAACCCAGGAACCTCAAACCCTGGAAGTGCTGGACAAGCAGCATCACCAACAACATCACCGGGAGTGGTAGTGACTCCTCAATCATCATATCCAATCACAGTAGCTCCTGGTGGATTCGTAACAATCACCTGGAATGCACAATAAATAAAACAAAACTGAAGTTTCATTATGGCTCAAAAGAAATTATCAAAAACACGTCAAGAAATTCATAGACAATACGAAGAAAACGAACTTGCAGATCTGAAGCAACGACAAACTCGGGCAAGATCTTTATCTGTTGGAACCGCAGGTGGTGGTATTATAGAACTCAATATGCGTGGAGACTTTGCAAATCTTTGGTATCAAATGCAACCTACAGAAGCAATTGAAATTATCGGACAACTTGCTGCCGCGGCTGGTGTTGAAATTGCAATGCGTCCAAGACAAGATTTTGCTGCTTGGAGATCGTGGGATCCAACACTTCCAGCATCTGTTACGTGGATGGGCGCTGCACCATGGCAACTTTCTGAAGAAGATAGAGCACTTTTAACAGCATATAAAGAAAAAAATATTAAATCAATTGAAGCAGCAGATGATGACTCAAAACCTGAATAATTTTTATGTTTTAGTTGATACTGAAAAGAAAATCATCATAGATAAAATTCAAACACTCCCATATAATTGGAAAAATATTGCTGGACTTCCTGGTTTATCTGACGATGAGATTCGTGATCTAACATGGGCAGGACATTCTAATCTTGGATGGATTAATATTCATTCATCAGAAATCAAAGAATATTCATGTTCTCTAGAAAATTTAGACTTAAATAAAAATGCCTTTAAAGATTTAATCTCTAATATTCGTAAAGAAAAAAAATCAGAACCAATTGAGTATCAGGGAGCAAAGTTAAAATCAAATACAAAAACTCTTTATTCGTTATTTCTTCTTCATAAGAAAAAAGAAGTAAATTATAAATGTATTAATGGATATTATACCTTTACATCTTTACAAATTTGTGAATTATATGATATACTAGACAGTAATATGCAAAAATGGTTTGATTGGGAGATGAATGTATACTCTCAAATTGATACATGTCAAAGCATTTCTGATTTTTTAAATGTAAATTATGACTTATAAGTTTTTTTCCAATAAAAACTCATTTGATTTAATTAAGGATCCAATTCAAAATTCTTGGGGGCCTTATTGGCATCTTCACACACAATCCTATGAACCATTTTGTTGGAACACTAATGTTTTTACATGTGAAGAAATTGAAAGAATTAAAGTCATTGGAAGAAGACTTGGAA
>Ga0194129_10003240_pt1 | contig 22854 bp, 11 predicted proteins | sample TA2KigCa35mmetaG_FD_150862 | JGI IMG/M metagenome (GOLD analysis project Ga0194129, IMG submission 150862) | Freshwater microbial communities from Lake Tanganyika, Tanzania - TA2015038 Kigoma Deep Cast 35m | ecosystem: Environmental > Aquatic > Freshwater > Lake | place: Tanzania: Lake...
GAACCGGTACATCACCACGGAGCGCTTCCCTTGGCGTGCGGCGATGAAGTGGCAGTAGTGCGTCACGTCGCGGATCTCGGCCTCGGTGATGGTCTTGACAATTGATGATGAATCTGTTCCTGATTTGATTGCGCCGAAGGTTCACAACTGAATCTGGTACCGTGTCGATACCATGTCTGACTTCATTAAGCCAGGAATCTATGAAGATTTGGTAACCGAAGGTTTGCGAGTTGAGATTGAGAAGATCGGTGGCGAGTTATTCGCCGATGTTAAGCCCGTGTCGTCAGAAGATTTAGCCCGGATACTAAGCCGGTACGCCGCTAAAGCGATCGTTGCGGCAGTTGAGTCCATCAAAGACGATGATCGGCAGACGTTAGGTAGAGACCTCATAAACCGACTTGTTGACGAGATTGCTACGTTGACGGGTTCCCCCACTGATGACGAAAGGCTCATCGACGACGGCCCCTCGATGCTCTCTGAAGTCGCACGGCGACTGCCGGACGGCTCCTTTGAAAGAATGAGGCGCCCACTTCTTGCGTTGTCCGAAAATTCTTTCCTGACCAATTCCCCAGGTGAACCCAATCTCATAGCTCAAATTAAGTCTGAAATTGAGTCCTCAACATCAATTGACGTGCTCATGGCCTTCGTCTTCTGGCAGGGGATCTTTCCACTTATGGATCTGCTCAAGAAACATATTGCAAATGGTGGCAGAGTTCGTCTGATAACTACTACGTATCGAAACTGTACTGAGCAACGGGCTCTGGATGAGCTCGTCAAAATTGGTGCTGAAGTAAAGGTCTCTTATGACACGTCTAATACGCGACTTCATGCCAAGGCGTGGCTCTTTAACAGAGACCATGGTCTTTCAACGGCATACATCGGATCATCAAATCTCTCTACGCAGGCGATGGTCACCGGCGTTGAATGGAATGTGAGGATCGCCGAACCGAGCAACCCCGAAATCATTCAGCGATTCAAGGCCGTATTCGATAGCTACTGGCAGACGCCGGATTACAAAGAATACGATCCAGAGGAATTTCGCACAGCCGTAGAACGCAGCCAGGATGCGAGTCGCGCTCTAGATTTCAGTCTGCTAGAGCTCACGCCCAAGCCATTCCAGAGCCGCCTGCTGGAGCTGGTTCAAGCTTCGAGAGAAGCTGGCTTCCACAGAAATCTCGTCGTTGCCGCGACTGGAACCGGCAAGACCATGATGTCGGCTTTTGATTACGAGTCGCTTTCGCAGATCATGCGGCCAGGTCGACTTCTTTTCATTGCACATCGTCGTGAGATTCTCGAGCAGAGTCGGAAAGCCTTCGCGTTAGTCATGCGGGATCCGAGCTTCGGAGAGCTTTGGGTTGATGGGATCAAACCAGCAAAATTTGACCATGTGTTTGCGTCAGTACAAACCTTGACGAATCAGGATCTTGAGAAAGTTGATCCTGAGAGGTTTGATGTAATCATCGTCGATGAAGCACACCACATCGCCGCGGACTCGTACCAGAAAATTTTGCGACACTTCAAGCCCAAGGAGCTTTTGGGTCTTACAGCGACGCCGGAACGCGGCGACGGACAAGATATCTTGAGATTCTTCGATGACCGCATCGCGGCAGAACTACGAGTGTTAGAAGCGATAGATCAGCAGTATCTCTGTCCATTCGAATTCTTTATGATCTCTGACAATGTGGATCTATCAGGCGTGAAGTGGCGGCGCGGTTCCGGCTACGACATCGAGGATCTTACCGAGGCCTATACGTCAAGTAAGCAATGGATCTCGCTCGTAGTTGAGCAAGTTCGTCAGAAGGTCTTGGATCCATCAAAGATGCACGCCCTTGGATTCTGCGTCAGTATCAAGCACGCCACATTTGTTGCTGAATGTTTCAATAAGACGGGCATCAAGTCTGTGGTACTTACCGGTGGCGATGAATCTCCAGAGCGACAAGCAGCGATAAGACAGCTTGGGGATGGCGAGATTCAAGCAATTTTTACAGTAGATATTTTCAATGAGGGAATCGATATACCGGCTGTCGATACGTTGTTACTTCTTCGACCGACGGATAGCGGCCTGCTCTTCATGCAGCAGATTGGACGTGGTTTGCGTCGATATCCCGAGAAGAGAGTGTGTACAATTCTCGACTTTGTCGGACGTCATCGCCCTGAGTTCAGGTATGAGAATCGATTTCGCGCACTCATGGGTGGAGGAACTAGGACGCAGTTGAAGAAGCAAATTGAAGAACGGTTTCCAATGCTGCCGCCAGGATGTTATATCGAGCTCGACGAGATATCGCAGCAAGAAGTATTGCGCAGCCTCAATTCTGCGGTGCCATCCACATGGCCCAAGCTGGTGGAGGAATTCAGGTCCCTTGGAGATGTTTCACTAGCCCAGCTCTTACAAGAGACCGGACTGAGTCTTGACGACATCTATTCGAAGGGTCGTTCGTACTCCGAATTGAGATTTCTCACCGGGCTTGATTCCATTGAGCCATCAGATCAGACGAAGAAGTTGTTGAGAGGTGTTGGTCGATTGTGCCACATTGACGACTCAATTCGGATCAAGAAGTATCGAGAGTGGCTCGAGAATTCAACCCATCCTGACATAGCGAGTCTTTCGGTTTATGACCGTCGTCTGGCTCGAATGCTAAGCGCCAGTGTCACTTCTCAGCTGCGACTCAACAACCCGTCGCGTGAGTTGGAGTTGATTTGGAACGACGCGGCTGTAGTGAGAGAGCTCAATGGCATGCTCGAGGTGCGGCAGGGTACTGTCGATATTGTTCACCCTGCACATGTTTCGCAAAGTAATGTGCCACTCCGAATACACGCGAGATATTCAAAGATTGAGCTTCAAGCGGCGTTGGACGACACCAAAGACGGCAAGATCGTCGACTTCTGGGAAGGAGCACGCTTCGTTACTGGGCTGAAGACTGACATCTTTTTGTTCAGTATCAACAAGTCATCATCCGGTTTTTCGGCGACGACGCGATACCGCGATTACGCAATCTCACCAGAAGTAATGCATTGGGAGAGTCAGTCCAATACGTCCTCAACGAGTCCAATCGCTCGGCGTTACATTAATCATCTACAGGAGGGAACCACAATTCTTCTTTTCGGTCGAGAGTCCCCGGCCGAGTCGAGCTACTGGTTCCTTGGCCCGGCGACGTACATAAGCCACACTGGTAGTCATCCGGTTGCGTTCAAATGGAAGCTGGACTATCGGCTTCCAGCTGCACTCTTCCCATTGTTCGCCGCTGCTGCCTAAAGAAAGAATCATGATTGATTGCGGCTAGATGCGATAGAGGGTCCGAGATTCGTTCCGCTCAAATGTCAGATTCTTAACTATTTGGGATTGAGTCTCAGCGCCGTCGCTGCACCCGCATGCGAACAGTGAGTCCTTGCTGATACTCGGTCCTGATCTCAGACTCGATGCCGACTGCCTTCACCGAGTGCGTGTTGTCTAGATGGAAATCAAGTCCACATCGGAATTCGATCAACACCCGTCAAAACCCAGTTTGGAGAGAGCAGAATTAGCGCCACGTTCTTCATCCAGGCTTCACGTCTCACTATGTCTGCGGCAGTCCAAGCTGGCTTTGTTTTAATGATCTGATTGAGGTTGTAGTTCGAGTCACTGATGCCCCATTTCTTCGCACCTGAGCCCGTGAGTTTCTTCGCCCAATCCGAATTCTTGATCGCTCGATTGAGTGGACGTTCCAGGAGAGTCAGATTGCCCCAGTTGTAGACATAGTCCTCATACACATTTCCACTCGCGTCCGGAGCGACTGGGTCTGCAACCGCAGCATGCCAGTGAGCTGAGTTGGCACCAGGTTGCTGCGGCGCAAGATGTTCGAGTTCTGCATTGCTTGCGATAGCGGCACCTCGCGACTGCTCTATCCGCAGCAGCAGATAGCGCTGAAGAGCCGGCGAGTCATTCTCGGTCAGTCCCATGAGATCCGCATCTGACGGTGCGGAAGATAGGAGCGACTGCACCATGGTGGAAGCTCCGCTAGACGTCGGATGTGACTTTAGTTGGTGAAGTTGGTTCTGATACAGCGACTCCAATTCCTGAGCATTTCCTCCGGTGGCTATCCATCGGTAGGACAAGTTCTCTATTGCTCGCGTGAGTTGTTGCTGATCGGCATTTGAAAGTCCGAGCTCGAGCATTCCCAGAAGAAAGACGCGGTGTGTCTGGCTGTAGAGGTTCATTCTTGCGAATGCATCAGCGAGTTTGATGTCCGGATGCCGAGGCGCACGATCGAGTAGTTGCGCATAGTTGCCTGTTGCAATTTCTAAGTTGGCAAGATTCTTGAGAGCACCACCAGGTTGAAGATTGTTTACCTGCTTCTTGAACTCAGAAAATATGCGACGATTCTGAACTTTTTCCGTAGTCTTCGTCAGTAAGAAGTGTCGCAAAAATTTGGTGAAATCGTAGTCACCTAGCGAGGAAACGGCATCATCCCACCTTGTAAGTGCTTGATCAATCGGGACTAAGCCAGTCTGTCGGATCTCATCCAGCGTGAAAGTCTTTAACAGATCTCCTGGGTTAAGTCGAAGCCCACGGTCATTGAGACTTTCGAAAAGCGTGTACGCATCGTCTTCCGACAACAAGACCATTGTGTGTATCTCGAAATTTCTAGTAAGGGCAACAAAGACTTGATCTACAAAGCTTGTCTTTTCTGCGTCCGTTGATCTCTGATCGATTTGTCGTTTAAGGCTTTCCTCGATCTGGAGAAATGCGGCTCGAATCTCCTTGGTATGTTTTCGATCAGCATCACTTAAACCTCCGCCACGTTTTCGGATCGGCGGTCTTTGCAACGGAGCACCACCCAAAGGATTCGGCTGGGTGGGGTCGGCAATGATTCGTTCAGAGAGCACAACATCAATGAGGTAGCTACCGACAAATCGTGGAGCTTGAAAATGAGGTGATCTAAACAGAGAATTGCGGATGACCGGCGGTAACTGATATTGACTCGGAAGACCGAGATTCACTACGGGCTGTGCAAGGCGTAGAGCTTGATCCCGCAGAATCGACAGCATGACCACGGCCGTTGTAATCCGTTGTTGACCGTCAATCAATTCGAAATCTGGGCGTTGCGGATCCCGTTGAAGTACTACAACTGGTCCCCAGAAGTGACCGGTCTGGCTCTCTGCTGACGCATAGACGTCTGACAAGAACTGACCTACTTCGATCTTCGTCCACGAAAAGTTTCGCTGAAAAGCTGGGACTGAAATCTTATTGACGGGTGACATCAGTGTTTCTAGAGAATTTGCGCCAATGGTTATCTGCATAGATGTCACAGTACCATTAAGATCATCGCGAATAACCTCGCGAAAAACGATCCGTCAGTGTGCGAACGAGGCGCTGCTCGACTGGGAGTTCCCGAATCTCCAGGAGCGACTCCGGACGTTGTCGACGCATGTGCATCGTTCGCCCACAGATTGGGATCGGACGGCCGAGTGAAGTTCGTTAATGATCGAAGTCGCAAGAGCGATAGAAGTTGGCCCAAAAGTGATGGCGCCTTCTGACACGACATCTCTTCTCGGAAGCCCTGGGGCGGGTCGTCTGTAGTGCTACCGTTTCTTGACTAGTTCTTTGACCAATCCCCGTCTGGCCTGTGAGTACAGACTCATCGTGCGGCCGGCTCTTTTCGCAAGAAACTGCAAGATGACCCCATCATCACCAGCCTGGTACGCGTCCCGTTGTAGTTCCTGATCGCGGCGCATCACGACGTCAATCCACGCCTCGTAGAGGGCCCATGCAGTCGAGCCGTATCTCTCGCTCTGATGCTCGTAGGTAGCACGAATTTCTGTAATCATTTCCTCTATCTCGTCTTGCTCTCTTTGATTGGTGTCCGGAGCTTCACCCTCACTTGCGCGACGGTCATTGCGGACGGACTTGAATACAGCAAGACCCGCTTCGAGGCTTTGTTTATCGAGTTTCAGTGCGGCGAGGCTGCGCACATCATCGAGAATCTCTTGAGACTCTTCGGCGAGACTAGTGAGAAACTTTTCGAGAGATTTGTCGTCGCCGATCTGCGCAGTGTGCCACCGCTGGATCAAGACGTCCCCAATCGGGCGATTCTCTGGGTCCGTGATACGAAATGCGTATGAATACGTGTAGGACGTGTCATGGCTGGTGAATGCAAAGATCGTCCTTGTGAAAGTCTCGCTCCTTCCATCTACTGTCTCGACGCGTTCGTCGGTAGGGCTGAAGCGAATTGCAAAGCGGCTACCAGTTTTATTTCTTCCGAGCCCACTTACGGATATTCGAAGTTTTGACGCCACTCGAAATGCCTCTTCAAGAACCTGTTCATTTTGTAGCACGGTGTACTTACTTTTGACGATGCCGAATGCGGTTCGCCTTCCGTCTGGAAATGTTCCAACTGTTCCGAGATGCCCTCCACTCTCTATCCTGATTCGGGACGGAAGGTTTGCCGTCGTGTTGCCGTCATCTGTCGACTTCCCCCCAAGGCGTTCGTGGAAATAAAGACGTTGGCCATCTGTACCACTAACGTTTTCATCTTCTCGGTACACCGCGGAGAGAAACACCAGACCGACGTGGTAGTCAGTGCTTGATGTTTCAAGCATCTCGCGGGAGGAGAGCGTTGAATCAACTGAGATGAATTTGACGAATCGCTCTATGGCCCGTCGACGACGCCCTCCCGCTGGAGTTCCGTCTTTCGTGGCCATGGTCGACAATCTAGGTACTTATTAAGTCAGATGGCAAACAGCGGTCCACGACATGGTCATAAGTGAGGTTTTTGGCTTGTCGAGGTTCCAAATATGTCTCGCTCATCGTGACATATCGGTCATAAAACTCTGAGTCACTGGCGAGTGCTACTGCAGCAGCGGGAATTCAAGCCTGCTGCCTGCGTCGCTCTTGATTACGCGGATACCGATGGGAAGCTGGCGCTGCATCGTCTCCACATGGGTGACTACTCCCACCGTCCGGCCACTGTGTTGCAACTTGAGAAGTGCATCCATCGCGCTTTCGAGTGTCTCCTGGTCGAGACTGCCGAAGCCCTCATCGATGAAGAGGCACGGAATCTTGATGCCGCCCGCATGCGTCTGAACGACCTCTGCGAGGGCCAGCGCCAGAGCGAGTGAAGCCAGGAAGGTCTCTCCTCCCGAGAGCGAACCCACGCCACGCTTCTTGCCGTTGAACGAGTCAAGCACGTACAGGTCGAGCCCTTGAGCGTGCCTGCCCGCTGCATCGGGATCTGCTTCGAGCGTGATCGAGTACCGACCCGAGGTCAACTCACGCAATTGTTGGCTTGCCACGCGACACACCTGCTCGAAGAGCCGACGTTGAATCCACTCCTGCAGTCGGTACACGCGGTTGACGCCGACGCCATGACCTGTTTTCATCGCCCGCTCCAGGGCCCTTGCCTCGGCAAGGCGTTGCTCGGCGAGTTGCGCCTTTGGCCGTAGATCGCCCAACTGTGACTCAAGTTCCGTGAGTCCATCACGCAGCGATGTGATTTTCGCCAGTTTCGTCGTTGCAGTGTTCTGGAAGTTCCGTTGGGTGCTCAACTCACGCTCAAGGACACGGGTATCGGGGCGCTCCTTGGGAATGCTTTTGCCCTCGACTCGTGCAGTGAGACCAATGATCTTCGTTTCTCGCTGTTTGGCCTTGTCGATCAACTGCTCGCTCTGCTGCACTCGTTGGGCGGTCAAGTGCGCCTTGGTTGCATCGTCGAGATGACGGAACCCTTCCTTCTTGAGCGCCTGTTTGACGGCATTGTCGAGTGTTGAGAGTTTCGTGGTCTGGCGTCCATGGGCCTGATCGAGCGAGTGCTTCTTGCCGACCAAATCCCTCAGCTTGGTGACTGCTTGTGTCGTTTCGCGTCGGTGTGCCTCGCTGAGCGGTGTTGGTGCTTCTGCTTTGATCCGCGCAATCGATGTCGACACGCGCTTGATCGTTGCGTTGGCGCCGCGAAGCTCGGTGGTGAGTCTGGTCTTGTCTTCCTTGGCCTCGGCAAGACTTTCCACCACCGCCTCGTAGTTACGTTCGATGCGGGCCCGAGCCCGCGACGCGACCTCTGCCCGCTGGAATTGATCGCGCATCTTGTTCTGCGCGGAAACAGTGGGAAGCTTCGACTCCGCTTTCTTTGCCGCTGCCAGCGCCTTTTTGGCGTCGAGTACTTCGCGCTTGGCGTGGGAAACGGCCGTTCGGGCTTCCGCATGACGGTCGATCGCGGCTTGAACGTCGATCCTCCTTACTGTGCGCGCCGGTTTTGGATGCTCGGTCGAACCGCAGACTGGGCAGCTCTCGTCATCCTTGAGTCGCTTGGCGAGTTGCCCTGCCAAGTGATGCTCGTTGGATGCTTGAGCCTTTTGTAGCGCACTTTCAGAGTTGGCGAGTGCAGTCGTTGCTTGGGCAAGCGACTTTGTCGCAGCGGTCAGACGGCGTGTTGCTTCGTCGACATCGGCAGACTCGAGCAGAAGGTCGAGAGCGTCCACCTTCCTCTGCAGCTCGGCGTGTTTTCCTGCAAGCGCATTGACAGACGCACGTTCCCCGCCGAGCCGCCTCTTCTCGGCCTCCAACTTCGTGATAGAAGTTGTTAGCCGCTTGATCTCGTCGTTGTATTCGGCAGACTGCGACTTGGCGTCATCGAGCTCTTCGTCGAGTGCTGCGAGTTCGTCTAGTGCATCCAATGCAGAGGTGACGGCACGAGACATGACCCCGAATTCTTCCGGGAGATTCTGCGAAGACTCGATAGCGCCACGGAACGTGGTTACCTGCGGAAGTTCGATCTTCACTCGTGTGGCTTCTCGTCGAAGATCACGAATGATCAGCTCGCGTTGGGAGGCCGTCGACTCGAGGGTCGCTGCCGTGAGATCGAGTTCGTCTTTCTGTCGTAATGCCCGCTCGGCGCGCTTGTGGGCATCGAGCGAGTCAGTTGCATCCTTGAGCGATGCAGCACCATCCTTGGCCTCCGCACGAAGCTTCTGCAGTTGCTGGGCGTCGTCGAAGAGCTGTTCGAGGTTCTTGGCGAGTGCGAGATCACCGCTGAGCTCCTGCACCTTCACCGCGGCAGCCTCGCTCAGCTTTTCTGCTTCGGGTATTGCCTGCTCGACGGTCTTGATCGCCTGTGCGAAGTCGGAAACATCATCGGGGAGTCCCAGGTCGGGGTAAGCGCTGCGTACGTTGCGCAACTGATTGGTCGCTGATTCGGTGGCAGTTCTCATGGCAGATTCGATCTCGGCGAGCGCGTTTGCGAGTTCGACAGTGAGGTCGGCAACACGCTGGGCAACGGCATCGTAAATTTCGGTCCCGAAGATTCGCTGCAGGATCTCCTCCTTTTCACTCGTCTTGGCGACCAGAAACTCCTGGAATTGGCCCTGGGGGAGCAGAACGATCTTCATGAACTGGTCGGCCGTCAGCTTGAGGAGTTCCTCCACACGTTGTGTCACTGACCTGCGTTGTGCAACTCGTGCACCTTTGGGGAGTTGCTCGTAGAAGTCGCCGTTCGTCCTAGCGTTGTCGCGTACTACGCGATGGTCGGCACCATCGTGTGAGAACGTGAAGTCGATGAACGAACGTTCGTGTGGAAAGGTCGACTCGATATCGCGGCCCGATGGCACCTTCGCGAACAAGGCGTAGCACATCGCCTCGAAGATCGTCGTCTTACCCGCTCCGGTAGGGCCCACCACGAGATACAGACCCATGGCATCGAGGTGCTCGAAGTCGATGGTGACTTCCTGCGGAAACGAACCGATGCCCGCCATGCGGAGCAACTTTGGTTTCATGACTCAGTCCTCTCTGGAGTTGACGACGTGCGCGACCGCCTTGTCGGCGAGTTCGTGTTTGAACGGGTGTTGCGCGGCATCGAAGTATTCGTCCATGTAGCCGGCAACTTCCTCTGTGACCGAACGTGCCTTCCCACCGACGATCTCCTCAATCGAACCGTCGCCGTTGATTGCAGTTTGCACCAACTCGAGTGCGTGTGGGAAGCGCGCTCGGATACTCTCCATCGCGCCGATCTGAACTTGCTCGTCGGTCAGCTTGATCCGTACGTAGAGCTGCTCCGCAGCAACAAACTCACGACTGGCAAGCAGTTCGGCGAGTTTGCCCTTGATGGTGGCGACTCCACGACCAATCCCCACGGGAATCTTCATCGAGGTCATCGTGGCAGTGTCAAGGACGACCACCGACTTTTGGTGCTCTTCGGAGAAGGAGTAGGGAATCGGTGACCCCGAATACACAACATTGCCACCTGCGCCGAATTGCTGTGGCCGGTGCAAGTGGCCGAGAGCCACATAACCGAAACCATCGAACAGTCGGTGGTTCACCATGCTCGTGCCTCCAACCGACACCAAGTCGCGCTCCGACTCACTCGACTCACCGCCACCTACGAACGCGTGGGCCATCACGATGGCTCGGCTCGGTTCGACGACCATGGTTCGCTGGTGCTCCAACGCCACTCGCAAGACGTTCTCATGCGTACGCTCGCCTTGATCATCGGTCAAGTCGACGCGATTGGGTTCGAGGAACGGCAGGCACACCACCTCAATGGAACCTCCGGCAGGGGGAGCGAGAGTGATTGGTTTGCCGAGAGCGGTGAGGTCTGCTCGTTCGGTGTGAATGTGCAGACCACCACCCGCCATGAATCGCGAACCGAAGTGCAGGCGATCAGCCGAGTCGTGATTGCCCGAGATCGCCACGATCGTGGCCCCGGCAGCTGCGAGAGCAGTGAAGATCTCGTCGGCTACCGACACGGCTTCGGCGCTGGGTACTGCTCGGTCGTAGATGTCACCGGCCACCAGCACTGCTTCAATTTTCTCGCTCTTGACGAGATCGCACAGCCAGACGCCGAACTGCCGTTGCGTGTCGAGCAGATCGACTCCCGACCAGATGCGACCGATATGCCAATCCGAGGTGTGGAGAACACGCATGGTCACATCATTACGCACGGGTCCGACGTGATTGTGCTGGTGGGCGAGACCGAACCCCCTTGTCGCACCGGACACCCCTGAACTATCGTTGGGCTACTCATGCCGCTGGCGGTCGCGTATTACCCGAGCGCCAGCGAGGCTTTGCCTGACGCTCTGGGGCATCTGGGTCGCGCCACCGAAGCCACCGATCTCTTCGGGGAAGTGCACGTTCTCGTACCGACGGTGGGCATGCGGTCGTGGCTCTCCGAGAAGCTCGCCAGCACACTCGGTTCAAGCGGTTTGGCCGACGGGGTGGTGGCCAATGTCAAGTTCCACATGCCGACAGTGCTGGCGCGCGGAACGTTCGCCAGACGGGAAGATGAGCAGTGGTCGAACGAGCGGGTTGTTGCGCTGCTGTTCGAATACTTCACGACCAGGGCTAGGGATTCCGACGGTCTTGCGACCTTCGTGACCACTTCGGGAGGGCCACTCAGTGCTGCCGCCCGGCTGGCGGGGATGTTCAACAAATACTCATCGAGACGTCTTGCGATGTTGCGATCCTGGGCACTGGGCGTGGCGAGTCTCATGCCGGTGGGTCTCAACGCTGGCGCAGAGGTTTCCGCGCCGGAGCTCACTGCGAACGACGTATGGCAATACGAGGCGTGGCGATTCGTGTACGAGCAGATCGGACAGACCCATCCACGGATGGATGACTCGATGCTTCAACAGGACGCCCGCAATCTCACGCACCTGCTCGTCTTCGGTTTCGAGACACTCGACCACGACACCATCCAGCTCTTGCAGCACTTCGGCGAGGTCGCCGATGTGTCGGTGATGCTGGTGTCGCCCTCGGCCGTACTGGTGCGAGAAACGAAACCGGTCGTGAACTCGTCATCCGGTGTCAATGCACCGCCGACTCGCCGACAGGGAGAAACATGCCCGAAGCAATTGAAGGCCACGCTCAATCTGCCTTTCCATTGGTATCGCGGTGTGCGCGAGACGCTCGGACTCCTGGCATTGAACGGAATCGAACCGACCAAGCACGAGGTGCGGCCATCAACGTCGGCGAGCACGTTGTTGCGCCTGCAGTCGGTGGTGCAAACCGGGGTGCGAGCGGATGGGGCGAGCCCGTCGTCGGCCAAAGGCGATTTGTTGGCGTCGGATCAATCCATCACGCTGCACCTGTGTCACGGCAAGGCACGTCAAGCCGAGGTAGCAGCAGACGCGGTGATCGCCGCACTACAGGACCGAAACATCCCAAATCTGCAGTTGCACGAGATTGCGATCGCTACGCCCGACGTTGCCACGATGGCGCCGCACTTGCAGGCTGCATTCGGCAAAACGCTCACACTCGAATTCGAGCCCGAGGTTGCTGCCGAACTCTCGGCAACTGCATTGTCGTCGGAGGATTACGAGAATCTCAGGAAGGTTCAGCTGCCCGTCGTCGTCGCCGATCGTTCCATCGGCGAGATGAATGATGGCGCCCAGTTCTTCATCGACCTTCTGTCCCTCATCGGTGGCAGGGTGGACAAGGGTTCATTCTTCGATTTGGTGCAGCAACCTGAGTTCGCTCGACTACGGGGCTTCGGGGTCGAACAATTCGATCGATGGTGGCTCATGACCGAGCGTGCGGGTCAGCGCTGGGCGATCGACAACCAGCATCGGACCTCGGCGCTCGGTGTCACCGATACCGGTGTCAAATCTGCCGCTCAAATGTTGAGTGACAAGCACACATGGCTCGACACCGCCCGAAGGGTGCTGCTTGGGGCCATCGCAACTCGAGACACCAAATTGCCCTCCCCCGTGCACGTGCCGATCGAAGACGTCGATGCGGAGGAGTTGCGCGATGTACTCGACCTACTCGACTTGATCGACAGCGTGTCCGACGCGGTGCGCGAGGTGTCGTCGGAGCGCAGTTTGTCGGACTGGGCACAGGTGTTGGGGCGCCAACTCCGACGACTTTGCGGCAGTGAATTGAAGTTCGTAAGGGTCCCCCTCGCCGAAATCGAGGAGCTGCGTCGAATCGGAATGCAGTGCGACCTGCCCGTGAGTTTCGACGATGTCCGCCGTTACCTCCTGGGTCGATTCAGCGTCGTTCCCGATTCGTCCTACCGTCGGGACGGCCGCATTCTCGTTACCAACATGGCCTCGCAGCATTTGGTGCAACGACGAGTCGTCTGCGTGGTGGGTCTCGACGATTCGTCGCTACCCGCCGGAGCGATGGATGGCAACGATCTGACGGGTCGGCAGATGATCGAAGGCGACGCCGATCCCCGTCACGATCTGCGCCGGCAGGTGCTCGATGCCATCATGTCGGCGAGTGATCGTGTGATTCTCACATGTGACGGTCGCTCGAGCAAGAACAACCAGGTAATCGACCTCATAACGCCGCTCGAAGAGCTGCTCGAATACGCGGATGCGATCGGTGCACCAATCCCCAAGCGAGAGCATCCACGGCATCGGTTGAGCGTGAAGAACTTTCTTCTGTCTTCCGACGATGTTGGAAGTGAAGCCCGAGTCCATGCGAACGCACCCTGGTCGTTCGATGCAACCGCCCGTGACATCGTCGCGAGTTCCCGCACGGACGAGAAGTTCGAGGTCGTCCGACCCGCAGCACTGCCAGTCGACATGGCTGCACCGCTCCCACTCGGCGAGATCAAGACCATGTTGACCTACCCGCTCTCCATATTCTTGGAGCAGCAGTTGAAGATCTACAAACAGTGGGACGATGAACCGACCGACTACGGCACCATTCCCCTCCAGCTCGAGCGCGATACATTCGCGCTGATGTTGCGCGAGCTTCTCCAGGCTGCGAGCCGAACGGATGAAGACCTTGCCCGTGAGTGGCGTCGCCGCGCCCTATTGCCACTTACCTCCGTCGCCGAGGAGTCGGCACTCGAATCGATCCGCGATGCTCGGGATGGCATCAACACGTTGTTGGTGCTTCGGTTGGAGAAACAAGGCGATGATCAGGCTCTTCCGGCCCCCCTTCGTCTGTGCAGTGAAGAGGAGTTTCGGCTCGTGCTTCCTTCGGGGCACACGATTGACTACAGAATTCCGAGTCTCGACAGCGGGCAGACCGCAGTTGCACTCCTCAGGTCCGACCGAAGGATCTCCGAATCGGGTCTCGGTCGATTCATCGACGAGATTGCATTGGGATACCTTTTCGCACTCGCGGCAGGCGTCGTTTGCACTGAATGGAACGTGATTGCCGAAGTTGGAAGCTCTTCGAAGAGTCAATGGGTGCGCATGGAAGTGACCATCGCCGGATTACCCACCGAGTCGACCCGTCGAAAGGAGCTGGCAGCAAAGTGGCTCGACGAGTTGGTGGCGCTGTGGGTGTCGGCGGCAGCCGTACCGATGCCGACGTTCGGCACGTCGCGCGACGACTCGGTTGGTCACCTCTTCTACGTTCTTCGCGACCGCAAATCGGCGGAGGACGAATTCTTCGACTACACGTCGTCGGACGTGTCCGACCACGCGACACCCTTCACGCAAACCGATGAGGCACTCGTGTTCGGTGCCGAACCCGAGTTCGATGACTGCTTCGTCGCCGACGGACCAGAGGCGGCGTTCTGGAATGGCCGCCACGAGCAATGGACGGTCGAAAAGAAAAAAATTACTGCAGTACCTCGATACAAGGTCGTGTTGTCCGCGCCAGGTGGATCGTCGGGTGCGGAGGGGGAGGAAGCGGCCGATGCCTGAGGGAACCTCAAGCCCGACTCTCGATCTGCTCGGTGAGCCGATCGGTACGAAACACATCGTCAATCTGGCGATCGAGGCGAGTGCTGGTACGGGGAAGACCTATTCACTCACCGCGCTCTTCGCCCGCTTAGTGGCAGAAAATGACGACGCAACCGTCGACCGCATCCTGGTGGTTACCTTCACGCGCAACGCGGCCGCGGCGCTGAGGTCTCGTATTCGCGAGCAGATCAGCGACGTGATCAACGAGATGTCGAATCCAACGTCCGACACCGGAGCGTTCCCGAATCAATTGCGCCGGCATGTCGATGGGTTTGCCGAGGATGCTCGCCGCAGGCTCGAAGCAGCGCTGACGTCACTCGACTCAGCCAGCATCATGACGATCGACTCGTTCTGTGCGCAGATTTTGCGGCTCGGCGGCGTGGTGGTACAACCGGAAGGTGCGGGCAAGCAGCAATCGGATCGGGTGAGTCGTGCAGTCAACGACGAAGCAGTCAATGCAGCGGTCGGAAATGTTGCGGAACTCATCGACGAGGAGCGATATCGAACCGTCGTGAACGCGCAGCTGAAGCGGGCGATGGCGGAGCCCCGATTCGAAACCCCGCACCCCGCACCTGCCGGGTCGGTGCATGCAGGGATACTCGACCGTCTCGCCCGCCTGAAGCGGGTGACCCAGGATTCGAGTGGTGACGCGTCGGTCGACTTCGACGAAGTCAAGCGTCGCGCAGTGGAGATGGTGAGAGCGGGCGGTCCGGTGCTCGACTCGCTTGCTCGCCAATATCGGTACGTTTTCATCGACGAGGCGCAAGACACCGACTGGCAGCAGTGGGAATTGTTCGACTTGCTTTGGAGCGAGGTGCAAAGTCAGGCGCGCCGGGCCGGTGAAGGAGCTGCTCGCGTGTTCGTCGGTGACCCCAAGCAGTCCATCTATGGGTTCCGTGGTGCGGATGTTGCCGCGTACGTGAAGCAGGTCGACCAGACCAAAGCGGCCGGAACATCCCGTGTCTTGAACACCAATTATCGATCGGACGAACCGGTACTTGGTGCACTCAACGCGCTACTCGATGGATCCTCATACGGACCGTCTGCTACCTACGAGTCGGTCACCGCCGGGGCGTCGGGCAGGCACTTGACGGGTGATGGTGATGCTGCAACTCCGGTATCGCTGATCGAGTGCGATTCCATCTGTCCGATCTCCGACAAGGGAGTGATTACGTACCCGGCTGGATTGGTGGTCAAACCAGCAGCGGCTCGTGTGGTGGACCTTCTGTCGAAGTCCATCGGCGTGGACGACGACGGCAGTCCCCAGACGTTCACCAAGTCGGACATCGCCGTATTGACTCGGTCGGGAGCCAATGCGCGAGCAATTCAACGTCAGCTCATCAAATGGAACGTCCCGGCAGTGAGCAATAGCACGTCGTCGGTTGCGGAGAGTGATGCCTTCGTCGCATGGACAGCCTTGGCGACGGCACTCGAACGACCGTCGGACGAGGGTCGTGTTCGGAGAGTTCTGCTCTCAACCCTCTTCGGTATGCGGGGTCACGACGAAAAACTGCGCGATGCCGATTTCGTAGGTGAGAAGCAAGAGCTCATGGAGAAGTGGCGAGGCATTCTGCTGAAGGATGGAGTAGTTGCATTGGCTCTTGCAGTGTTCGCGGCACCATCGGTGAACCGAGCGTTCTTGTCGGGTCCGAGTTTTCTCCGACGGCTCACCGACTTCAACCACCTCGTCGAGTTGACTTCGGCAGCGGCTCGCGGTCGTGGCATGAGCCCGCGAGCGCTCATCGAGGCATTGGCTGACATCGCAGCGAGAGAGAGCATGGACGAGATTGCGGCACGTCGGGTTGAGTCCGATGACGATTCGGTGCAGGTGATGACGGCCCATGCGGCCAAGGGTCTGGAGTTTCCCGTGGTCGTCGTTGCTGACACATGGAAACTTGGCAAGAAACCCAAGGGGCCGCGAGTGGTCGCGGTTGATCCGACGGATACGCCACCACCATCCGATCCCACATCTCGCCAATGGCTGGAAGCGGCTTGGGTCAACGACAGTGCAACGCCGTCCGGGAAGGGACTGGTCTTCGATCGCGAGATCGTCGACCGAGTCTTCGACAAGAAGCGACTGTTCTACGTTGCAGTGACTCGAGCCGAACACAGTTTGAGTGTTCTCACCACGCAGCCGATGGGTCACGACTCCGTGCCGAAGCCATCACAACCGATCCACTGCATGAAGCTCGACGGAGCTGCAATCGACCCGTTGGAAAAGGCCGGTGTACTGCAGCGTTTGGATGGCGAACGGCTGGTGAAGAGCACAAAACCGCTCCCTGCCCAGTCCACCAAAAAACTCGCGCTTGCCGTGGCGCAGAGTCATCGACCGGTCGCACAGACGAGCGATCGTGTGTCGTACAGCGATCTCGTCGGCAGGCTCAATGGGGATTACGACGGACACCGCCGGTCGGTGTTCGAGGAGCTCATTCGACAACAGGACGAGCTGGGTGACCAACCCAACGACGTCGATGCCGTCAGCGAGGTGGAGATGCCGCTGTGGGACCTGCCTGCCGGCGGTCATGTCGGAGACGCCTTCCACAAGGTGTTCGAACACCTCGATGTATCGGCCGATGATTTCGATGCGGAATTGCGACGTGTCATCGAGCGGTACGCCTCGCAGGATTTTCTGTTGCCGCACCACGAGCGTCTCTTCGAAGGCCTCAAGCAGGTGTGCGCGACCCCGCTCGGTCCCGAGTTGGACGACATGACCTTGCGTGACGTCGATCCACGGTTCCGAGTCGCGGAAATGCGTTTCGACGCAGCCGTGTCGGTGGGGATACCGGGCGATGCGGCAAGCGTCGGGCACGTCGGCGAATATCTCCTCGAACGGCTCGGCCCCGATGATCCTCTGCGTGCCTATGGCGAGAAGTTGAAGTCGTCCGGAGGTCGGGAGTTGATACGAGGCACGCTCAACGGTTCGATCGACAAGATCATTCCCGTAGGAAGCGGCGACTCGCTTCGCTTATATGTGTCCGACTACAAGTCGAACAAGGTGGCAACACCTCAGGGTGCACGTCCGGTGGACAGGTATCTACCGAGCAATCTTCGGGAAGTCATGCAAGATGCGCATTATCCGCTCCAGGCACTGCTCTATGGCGTTGCCCTGCACCGGTATCTGCGGTGGAGGGCTCCACACCTCGATGCCGATTCGGTCGTCGGTGGTTGGTCGTACCTCTTCCTTCGTGGAATGCTCGGCGAATCCGCGAAGGAAGTCGAGGGCAGCGTCCATGGGGTGAGCACATGGTCGTCGCGAGAATATCCCGGGTTCTGGAGCGGCCTCTCCGAAGTACTGATGGGGAATCGCCGATGACATCGACGCCCGTGACGGCTGCAGTGAAGCCCGAGCAGTATTTCCACCCATTGCTTTTCGAGGGCCAGCATCTCACTGGTGCGGACTATCTGCTGCACGACTACGCGGCGGTCGGAGGGCTCGACGAGGGTGACTTGCAGATGTTGCGGATTCTGCTCGCCCTGGCACTGCGATGCCCCGAGGATGGACACTCGTTCCTGCATTTGGGTGAGTTGGCGAGATTCAGGCTTTCTGATGACGAGCGAGCGGGAGTTCCCGACCTGCCGTCGTACGACGTGAATTTCTGGTCATCACTGGCCAAGAAGATTCCGAACGTCGTCGGTTCGCCAGCGGAGGTGATCGAGACACCACTCGTATTGGAAGGGGACCGGCTCTATCTCGCGAAATTGTACGGCGACGAACGGGAGATTGCCCGAGTCATTCAGGAGCGATGGTTCGTAGGTGGCTCTCAGGGTGAAGCCACAAGTTCGTCCGCGAGTTTGTTCGTGCTGCTTGGTGGTCCTGGTGCCGGAAAGACATCGACCATTGCGGTTCGGCTCATCAGATTCATCAATTCGTTCGACGGTCGGCCCAAGATCAGCATGGCCGCACCAACGGGTAAGGCGGCCCTACGCATGAAGAGCGCCCTCGAGGGCTCACTCAAGCTGTTGGATTCGGGGAAGTATCAGTGGGCGAAGGACGAGGTACAACTATCCGCCGAAGAGATTGCGGCAGCGCGACCACAAGTGGAATCGGTTGAAGCCTTCACCATTCACAAACTCCTGGCATTCAATCCAGCCAATACTCGCAGCAGATGGGGACTCGGCCGCGAACGTCGGCTTGATTGCGACCTACTCATCGTCGACGAATGCTCCATGGTGTCCCTCGAACTGTTGGCTCATCTGTTGCGTGCCGTACCCAAAGCCGCCCACGTCTGGTTCGTCGGCGATCCCGATCAACTCGCAAGCGTCGGGGTTGGTTCCGTACTTGCCGACATCGAGTCGGCGCATGCTCGACTGGCATCGATGGATGATGTTGGTTCCGATGGCGGTTCGCCACGTGTCAAGAAGTTGAAGTCCAACTTTCGGCAGCAGACTCTCGGTCCGGGAAAGCAAAATCCCGTTGCCGATCTCGTGGATGCGATTCGTGCATCGGTCGGAGATGCTGGTACCAGTTGCATGAAGATTCTCGAGGATGCACGTGGCTCATCCGGGGTTGCGGTGAGATGGATCGATCCCACCCATGATCCCGAGGGGGCGTTTCGGCTGTTGCTCGCAGAGCTACGAGCTGATGCCGTGCTTCGTTGCGACATCGCGGAAGCCCCCGACTCCCTCAATGCAATGAAGGTGGCCTTGTCGAACGACTCCGGACCGGATTTCAAGCAGGTGCTCTGTGTGCATCGCCATGGTGACTTCGGTGTTGGTGGGGTGAATTTATGGGTGAAGAACGGGCTCGGCTTGCGCGCGGAGGATCTCTGGTACCCGGGTCGACCGGTACTCATCACCAAGAACGACAACACCAAGCGAGACGCCAAGGAAAAAATGTGGAACGGCGATACCGGTGTCGTGGTACGTGACGGCTCGTCGCTGAAGTTCGTCCTCACCGAACCGGCAGGCCGAGGGCCCCAGCCGGTGGCCAGACTGAGCGATCACGAGCTCAATTACGCGATGACCGTCCACAAGAGCCAAGGATCGGAATACAACGACGTAGTGGTGATATTGCCGATGAAGCCGTCGCGTATCTGCACTCGCGAAATGTTGTACACCGCGGTGAGCCGAGCGAAGAAGAACGTCGTCATTGTGGGACCACGCATGGTGGTCGAGCACATGTTGAAGACTCCTGTGACCCGCGCGTCATGGTTGAGTGCGCGGATTTGAATCGGACGTCACCACTCCCGGTAGTCGTCCGGGTCGATTGATTGGCCGAGTTCGGGCAGGTCCTCCAAGTTGACGCCGATTTCCCACAGGATGTGGTCGGTGGCTTGGAAGTAGTCGTGGAACTCGTCGAAGCCCTCCAAAGGGCACGCGGTGAGCGGTCCGAGATCACCGAGGTTGACCTTGCGCGTTCCGTCCTTCGTCGAATCACTGCACTTGTTGTTCGTACCGAAGAGATCCGCTTCATCGATGATTTCGATTTCTGAACTGTGAAGTGATTCGGGTTCGGCAGTCGACGTCTCTTCGGCATCGGTGTCCTGGGGGTGGGCTTCGTAATGCACCGACGTGATGTGTCGCCGCATGAAGGCGTGTTTGACGCGTTCGTCGATGACGAATCCCTTTGCAAGATCGAGGTGGTCGGTGATGTCGGCTGCCACGTGCTCTGTGTCAGTCAGCCTGTACGGCGTGGCCGCAAGGTCAACCGACAGTGCCGTGAGACGACATTGGTCGAGCGCCACCATCAGGACCTCCTCCGGGCAGGTGTCCGGGTGTATTTCTTGGACGGCCCTGAGAATCAGGTGAATCATGATGCAGAGTGCCTCGATGCATCGCATGATCTCGTCTGCGCTCCCCGTTGGGAAGCTGTGTTGCATCCACTCACCGAGGCGCTTCGAGAGTGCGCCGGGTACGTCCGACTTCACGGCGCGACCATCGTGCGTGAACCATCGCAGCGCATGGGCGACATCCGAACGGTCGATGACGCCGTCGGGTGAACCTAGCTCGGTTCCGTTCCGGAGTTCACCTCGCAGGGAAATGACGAAGTCGAGAAACTCGCGCGTCAGGTTGCTGTCGTTGTTGTTGATGACGTTCATTTATGGCTCCAGTTGGTTGATGTGCATCGACGGCGTCCATGCATCACGGTCATTTATACCAACGAGCGGCGCAGTTGCGTCGCAAAAAGTAAATGTTTCTTTTGGATCACAAATCTTTCGTGATTGTTTCGGTCAATGACTCGCCGCAATACCAAAATCAATCACCGAAACTATTGCTCGAGGATTCAATGGAGAAGAGTTCGCTAAAACAGTGCAGTCACTCGTTCGAGTTCTTCGACGATGTGACTGCGTACTTCCAGTGCGGTGTCAAAGATCTTGCCACCGAGCTTCGTACCCGGGTTGTAGCTGAAGGCAAGGGCAGTGAACCGACCGGACTCGAGTAGTGCAGCGATTTGATGCATGGAGTATCGGACCATCGTTCGAACGTGCTGGTCGAGGTGCGAGTACCCCTTGTAGTGAGGGCTGTCATCTTGGAGGCTTCCCGTTGGCACTCCGATGGCGCGGTGATGCGGCGCACATTGATACGGACGGATTACGGCATTCCCTCCACCCTTGGCGCACGCATCGAAGTCAGGCCGCGGGGGAAGCGATTCCTCGTGGAGCAGTGAAGCGCCATAGGGGTTCGACTGATCCAGGAAGTAGGAGAGGAACTGTTCCTCGTTGTCGTTGTAGACGAACAAGGTTGCGGCGTGTATCGGCTGCCGGATCATGAAAGCAAAGTCCCCATCGATTCCGTCTCTCAAGAATTGGCTTCTGATGACGCTGATCATCTGGCTGCAAGCCCTCGTCGGATCATCGCGATCTCGTCCATGGTGAGATCGGCACGAGCCTGTTGGAGGACCTCGTTGAGCAGACTATGGTCTGCCTTCCCGTGTTCGCCACCTCGGGCGTCTTGTCCAGCGGCAAGACGCCACGCGGCTGTGCGGCATCGATGCGTCGCCATGTGTACGAGCCGTTGGGCTGAGCACCGGTGACGAGACAATTCCAGATCGGCATAAATCTTCGACGGACTACGTACCGACTCGGTTGAAATGTGTGGTGAGGTGCAGGCTTTCCATACGGAGGCAGCCTGTCACGGGGGTGTTCGCGGTTCGGCTCCGGTATCCATCCCACTAACACCCCTGTGGCACGGTGGCTCAGTGGATCTGGCAGTGATTCGTGCCGGAAGTGTTGACGGAGTCGAACAGGAACTTCGCTCGAAAGTCGGTGCATCAGCCAGATGCAGACATGAAGTGACCCATTAGTGCATCATGAATGTGCATAATAACCGATAGCTTTGATCAGCAGTCATGAAACCTGCCAATTCAAAGACGACTGTGGAAGAATTCCTTGTCGAACAGGCAACTCATTGGAACGCCAAAGAAGTCATAGAAGCTTGGCAAGAATTCATCGACAGCGTATTGCCGATAAGTTCAGCAACGCCAACCAAGTCATGGATGCACTCGGCGATTGTCGGCGAACCAGACATGAGTGTTGGCGAGGCCTCGGTGGCGAAGAAACCGCGCAGGCCACGCAGACGCAAGGAAGTCACGGCAGACAAGTTCATTGTGTTGCGAGTGACCGAAGAGTTGTACCAGAAGGTACGGTCAGCGTCGGAGTTGGCAGGCACGGACACCAGCAAGTGGGTGCGCCAAGCAGTCCTGGAACAACTGAGCAAGTAATTGATTTGCTAGCGAGTCTTCCAGGATTCCCTCTGGAAGCGGCCATAAGTGCCTGCAATGCACACGGAAATGGAGGACTTCATGAATGAGATTGGCACAATTGCAATTGTGGAACTAGACGCCGCCACACCGTAGTTATTGGTCTTTTGCAGACGTGGTTCCAATGTCGTGATGAACATCTTTCATTTCACAGCTATCGGTCATTATGCGTTTTCGACTACGGCGTTGTCGTAACAATTATTCTTGTGATGAATAGATCAACAACGTCTAGGTCGGCGGAGTAGGACGGTAGTTGCGTTAGATGCGGACCTCCGCCATCAACGGCGCGTGGTCGCTCATCGTGAACGCAGTCGGAAAGTCGGCGATGCCACCCAGCTTGCTGACGACTCGCCCCGCGAGACTCTCGCTGACGTAGAGGTAGTCGAGGGTGAATCGACGATGGGGCGCCCAGTCCTGTTCGAACGTCTTGGGTGCAAGATCGGCAAATGGGTCTACGAGTCGTGTTCCTTTTGTTCCCAGCTGGCTCAGCGGCGCCGGAATCACCGAGTGTTCGTCGTTGAGGTCACCGGCCACGATGAACGGGC
>Ga0194129_10003242_pt1 | contig 22844 bp, 15 predicted proteins | sample TA2KigCa35mmetaG_FD_150862 | JGI IMG/M metagenome (GOLD analysis project Ga0194129, IMG submission 150862) | Freshwater microbial communities from Lake Tanganyika, Tanzania - TA2015038 Kigoma Deep Cast 35m | ecosystem: Environmental > Aquatic > Freshwater > Lake | place: Tanzania: Lake...
CAATTCATCCTATGATATAATATTTAGTTTTCTTTAAACTGAAATAATTATAAATTTATGATTATACTTAAAAATCGCATTATACAGTTTATATATGACAAAGTCATATATAAACTCTAGAACTATAAATCACTACGTGATTTATAGTTATACACTTTTATACGGTTTTAATCAACAGTTAACTAACCCCACTGGCCCACAAGGAACAACCGGACCAAATGGTTCAACCGGAGTTGCAGGTGCATCAACATATATCGGAGCAAATTATAGAGATTTAATTACATTTGCTTTTACACAAAATAGTGGAACAGTAGGAGCAACTATTGCATCAGGTAAAACAGCCCCCGTTATTATATTTTCACAACCTACATCAGTTTCATTAGCATATATAAGTTTTACATTTTCAAATACTTCTGCAAATATACAAACAATTAATAGAATTCAATTATGGGATTTAACATCAACAACTGATTATAATTTTTCAAGTTTTTCTAGCACCGGTCCAATAAATGGTGCAACATTATTAGCAACATATGCGGTAGCCTATTCAGTAACAAATGTTAGTAATTCAATGACATCAATAACAAATACTGTAAGTCCAGTAATTTCTCCATTAGCAACTCCAAGAATAATTGGAATTGTATTTAATATTGCTGTAAATAATTGGTATCAGTTAATGTCGGTTGTTGTCGGATATCAATAGAATAATTATTCAAAAAATATAATATATTATATTTTTGTAAAAGCATTTATAATTTATTAACAAAACCGAATGTAGTAATCAATAACATCGTTCTGAATTTTCGGTAAATAGAAGTTGTCCTCTCCGGAATCATCCGCCCCCATCCGAATATATAAATCATAATAATCACACTTCCGGACGCTACTCCCATCACACTTCACCCACTTCTTCAAGAACGACTCCTCTAACCGTATCCCCCGATACATTCCAATGATTTCACCAATGTAATGTAATTTTTCACCCCCCTTGAATTCCACTGGAACATTAATCTCCATTCGACTATTGCTCCCCTCCTCTCCAAAACGGACGTTCGTCAGAAACTCCGCGACTCCCTCTCTTATTTTAGGAATCATATAGTTCTGGTTCAATCCCAAGTTAAAAGTCTCCCCCAAATTTACAACCTGCGTACAAGTAAAAACGGGGTCCGACGATATTTTAATAAAGGGGAGACGGATTTTATCATTCGTTATACTCTTATCCTTTAATTTGTTCGTCGATATGCTTTCATCAACTATTTTGTTCTCACTAATTGACCCATCCAATATTTTACTCCCTTTTATTGACATATTCATAATATGGCGGTCATCAATCGAATTAATCGCGATGTGTTTTCCTTCAATCGCGTTGTTCCTGACTTTGGCCCCAGTTATCACATTATCGATTATATGGTCCTCTCGAATGATATTCGCAGATAAATGGCGCTCCTCTAAAAAAGAGTCCTCCAAATGGCCCCGCCTTATCTGACCGAGCCCGATATGATGACCCACCACAGAATTCTTCAAAATATGGTCCGCTGTTATAGATTGTGGTCGGATGTGTTGCGCGGTTATTGCGCCGTCCTCAATATTGAGGCTCCCCACCGCATTTTGCGAAATATGACCCCGCTTTATTGAATCCCCGCAAATGTTCTCCCATCCGATACACGCATCACTTAAATGCGCATTCAAAATGATTTCATTACGCAAATGATTTGCGCCGATTTGCTCATTGGCGATGTGTTCGCCCAATATTATATTTGCGCACAGATGCTTTGTATCAACAGACCCCCCACACAAATGGCGACCCTCTATTTGCTCATCCGCGATGTTATCCCCCATAACACACCCCGCGGTCAAATTCCGATTATGAATAATTCCATCCTTCAAATGGGCCTTATCCACACAATCACTCGCCAATTCCTTCTCCGTAATAATTCCCACTGACAGATGATGATTCCTTATGGCGCCGTCCTTCAAATGGGAGTCCCCCACTGTCTTCGGATGTATATTGGTCCCCTGAATAACTTTGGGCCCGATGTGTCGGGAATCAATCATCCCATCCGGAATTTGCGCCCAATCCACACGGAGAGTCCCATCTTTGATGAATTTGGAAGCATCAATAGAGTTCTCCCGAAGAGTAATCCCTTGGCCCGATTCTAAGAAAATCGCACTGTCCAATTTGAGCCGGATTTCCTTCCCGACCTTTGATATACCCCCCATATACTCCAAATTTTCAATCCCGTTTATCTGTAATGAGTCGTAGCCTTCCCCCTTTTTGAAAAGGAAATACTCGCTTCGGCCATATCGCCCCTCACGAACATAGAGCTTCGCCGGAAGAGAAATATCATTTATTTTTTCCAATTTAATCGGACTTTCAATATTGGTAACCTTGTAAAGCTCAGGTCCCGACCGACTCAGCATAACCAAATATTTGTTATCACCTAACTCGCCAACAGTTCTTGAAATGGCGAGTTCGCCCTCTTCATTGATGGACCCATCCGCGCCCATACATAAGAAGTCGCAAACAACATAATTCTGTAATCCATTCGATATCTGGTCAACGTAGCGCTTCGTGGCCACATCTCCCGCATATACAGGGTCCCCCACATTCCGGATTGAATGACGGACCTTCCCCTCTGAGAAAACGATATCTCCTGCGATTTTAATATTCCCGAGAGATAAATCCTCCATTTTAATTGTATCGAGCTTCTCATTCATTTTCTCCATCCGGAACTCATTCTTTTCGAAATTATAATAGAAATGAGAATCAACCTTCGCATTTGTAAAAATCATCGGACACAATAACTTAATCTTCTCAACTGCGGTCAAATCAAGTGGCGCCTCGACGGCAACCGGCTGAACAATTTCCTCCTTTTTACCAAAAGGGACCCATTTCTCACCGTCGTATCCCTCAAACAGATTCTCCCAGAAGCGAATATACCCTGCCTTTTTCTTACCGGCGTTTTCGCCGAGACAGACCCCGACTCCCAAATTCGCATCCTCGCTCACGACCAGCTTCTTATCAATCAACACATCACCCCCAACTTCAAGGGCTTTTTTGGGGTTCGGCTTGTTTATACCTATGCGTCGGCCCGTTGTATAAACAATATTGTCATCTTCCGCACTCATCCAGAGGCTCTCTTTTGTGAAAGTCTTCCAGTGCTCACCATCATACCCCGCAAAATTCCCGTTGCGGTATGAAATCATTCCCTCTTTGGGGTCTTTCGCTTGTCCAACAATGACAGATTCTAAAAAATAGGACGGTTTTTTAAAGATGGAACCGCCCTCTACAATAAAAGGGGCGAGACTCATATTACGGACCTCTTGCGTATTCTCAACATGAATACGATTATACCTTTTTGAATCTAAGAAAGTGTTGTGATACATTTATAAATAAGAGTTTTATTGTTTTTAAATTGAAAGATAATTTATCTAAAAATCAATTCTCAATTTTTAGCCTGTTATTTTTGAATTGTCATTAAAAAATAATCCCATCTAAAAATCAATTCTCGATTTTTAGCCGGTTATTCAAAACAGAACATACCTTGTCCCGATATGAAAAAACCGGATAGCGAAACTCATTCTTTTTCAAATTTTTGACTTGGACCTCATTAAACGCGAACTCAATTGTGAACTCGAACATCGTATCATTCATCAAAATAAGAAACCGATTTAATCCATTGTGAAAAAGATACTGGTATTGAAGTCCCATCTTTTCTATATTTGGAAATAGTAGCCGGTTATTGATAACAAACAGGCGTGTCAGATTTTCGCTCGATTGCGCACATATTTGCTCCAAGCAACACGAATACAACATATTCCCATCTTTTCCAAATGTTAGAAAAATGATTGAGCTTGAATGAGGTTCGGATCGTTGTAGTTTTTGAACAGCTGTCGTTATCGCATATTTTTCAAAGTATTTGTATAAATAACCGACTACAAACGTTAAATTTTGAGGATGGAACGCAGTTGAACAAACGTATCCGTATTCTCCTTGCTCAATTCGATAAACAGGATTCATTTCCGTATTTGTAATCGTCCATAAAACCATCTTTTGATTACATGCGGTTATGACATACAGTCCAGAAGAATGGAATGATATGCTCATAACTGGATACCTGTGTTCAGCAATATTCACGAAAGGATAAAACTTCCCTTGAATAATATCGTTTGCGGTAGCAGGATTAACGATACATTTCCCGATATTTCCGGAGAAATCACCCCCAATCAAGAAAAACAGGTCGCCAACAGACCACTCGCCCGCACTTATTTGAAGCGGAATTTGCTGTGTGTGGCGATAAATTATGTGGAGCATGTCGCCATCAATCCGATAAAATGTCAGTGAATGACTATCTTGATTGAAAAGAATCGTCGCTGAATGATTAATTCGTATGACTTTCATTTTATTAGGATAAAAATAAAATGGAATATATAAAATCATTTTTTTTCAATTGCGATTTGCGCAGGAATTGGAATGAATCTGGGTAGTCGCTTTATCCCAAGGAATTGTGAGTTTTTCCTATTCATCGCACGAATTATATCAGATGCGTTGTATTCTTCTACTAAATCGTCCATGTTTTGTTGCGCGATCGCAACTTTCCCTTTTGAGGAGCGCACAACAATCGCAACGTGGCCGTAATTATTATTTGCGCGATTACGCTTCCAAAAAAGAATGTCCCCCACTCTTAAATCATCTACATTCTGGGAATTAATAGTTTCTAATAAAATGACTTGGTTCGTATTTATGTGGATAAGTGAGTTGATTGAGCTGAACATATCAAAAGCGTCGGGAATCGATGGGAATGTAAGGCCGTAATATAAAGTAAAATACCGCCGGATTAATTCAACACACTCAAATGGTATTCCATAATTGGAATATGTCTTCTTGGGGTTCTTTTTATATAATATGAGAGGAGATGGTATCATATTATATTGTTATATTATAATTTCGGTTGAGATTGTTGTAATTCAAGCATTTTTGTATATAGATTGCCAATTTGTTTTTTATACATGTTTATTTGTTTTTGTGTATTTTGTTGTGAATCAACAATAATCCAACTTCGTTGTTGTATAATATAAGAAAAACTACTTATAATTTTCTGATTTATAATATCTTTATTCAAATATATTATTCTTACCTGTTTTGTCATTGAATTTATTTCTAATATTACTAATTGCTTATCATTTAATGAAACAGTGGTAATTAATCCATTAATTTCAATACTTATTTGTGAAATTCTATTTAATGAAAAAGATTGAAACATGAAAAAAATAATACAAGCGCATACAAGAGTATATATTGATTGAGTTAATATTTGACTATTATTAAAAGCTGGAAATAGTATTTTATATGTTTCTTGTTCATTTAATTTTTGAAATAATATATTGAAATTAAAAAAATTAATATCTGTTTCATTGAAAAAAAATATTTCATGTAATATATACCATAATAATATTTTTAAATTCTCATTGTTTATCAATGAAATGATTGTTAAAAATTTACATCTCTGTAAAAATAATCGAATATCACTATAATTTTCGTTTTGATATAACATCATATAACTTGAATAAATAAGTTTTGAATGATAAGCAAAATCATGTGCTATCTGATTTTTTGGTGAATAATTATACATTTCTAAATTATCATGTGTTCTATAATTTATTCCAAGAAATGGTATTATAGGAGCGGAATATGTGTTTATAAATTTTGATTCTTTCTGAAAATAGGATAATGGAATAATTAATATATAATTTGTATCGTTTAATGATTCATAAAATTTAGTATTTAAAAGTTGTATTGATTTATTTTGTGTTTGTTTTTTTATATTATTAATATTATATTTTTTACTATTAACGAAATGCTCTCTACTACGTTCAAATAATAATCCTCCAATAAATCGCGCAGAAAACCACTCACAAAAAGCCAAATGAGCATTCAATAAATACTGATATTGTCCTCCGCTTTTATAAAATACATCTACATGTTGTGAATATTCTTGTAATTCTTTATATGCCAGATGACTTTCATCAGTAATACCATATTTTAAATAACTATTGAGAATATGTAATATTTGATTAGTAAACAAATATTTAACAGACTCAAATACAGGCCATTCGCGTTTCGATATTTTTTGTGTAATTGTGCTTAATTGTGTTCCACTCATTCTTAAATTGCGCCACCATTCAAATATTCTAATTGCGCTCCAATTTTCAAATTGGTCTTTATCTTCGTATATATAAGTAAATAATGGAGTATCATAGCGTTTTTGATATTTATTAAAAGTATTTGTTGTTATTCCTAATTCAGTTTGTTTTGTCCGAAAATCAACTTCTGATAATTTACTAAATTTTTTATTATCTACTCGCATAATTACTCTATTTTTAGCAATACGTTCTCTCATTTTTGGTAAAAATACATCATTAAAAAAAGCACAGTCAGATAATATTTGACATGCTTGAATTGTATTTGGAGATAATAGATATGATTCAAAACAATCCGGATTGTGAATTAACAAGATTCCTTTTGATTGTAATTCCAAGACGCCTTTAAGTAAATTATAATCGGATATTGAACGTAGTTTTAATTGTTTTGTTTTTACATTATATTCAAATTCAATCAATAGTTTTTCTTTTAATATTTTAATTAATTTATTCGATATATTATTTTCATTGTTCATAAAGACAATTGATTCAACTGTAATTTTTAAATCTTTAAAATATTCTAATGGTAAAAAATTACTCATGAAATAAATTATACACGCGCATATAAGTGTATATATTGATTGAGTTAATTTTATTTCATCATAAAATACTGGTTGTAGTATTTTATATGTTTCTTTTTCATTTAATTTTATAAATAATATACGAATATTAAAAAATAAATTCGAACTTGTAAAAAAATAATATGGATTTTCATGTAATATAAACCATAATAATTTTTTAAATTCATCATTATTAATCAATGAAACAATAGTTAAAAATTTACATCTTTTTTCAAATATTAAAATATCATCTTCTTGTAATAAGTTTGTTGATTTATTGAATCCGGCTATATTATATAATTTATTATAATTAGAAATTAATATCTCTGCGTGAAATTTAAAATCATGATATATTTGACCATATGGAGAATATAATTTATAAAAATCATAATTTACATAATGTGTTCTATAATTTACTCCTAAAAATACAATTAATGGAGAAGTATATAATTTTATAAATTTCGATTCTTTTTGAAAAAATGATAATGGGATAACTAAAATAAAATTATCGTCTTTACATGTTTTATTAAAATAATCAATAATTAAATTTCTATATCTATCTTTTTTTTTGTTTATATACATACTACTACTTACATATTGCGGTTCGTTATTCCGCCCACTTTCAAATAATAATCCTCCAATAAATCGCGCAGAAAACCACTCACAAAAAGCCAAATGAGCATCTAATAAATGTTGATATTGTCCTCCACTTTCATAAAATATATCTACCAATCGTAAATATTCTTTTAATTTATCAAAAGCAAGTTTATCTATTTTATCAACTCCATATTTCAAATAACTATTCATAATTCTCATAAATTGATTGATGAATAAGTATTTAACCGCGTCAAATACAGGCCATTCTCTTTTTGGTATTCTACTCATTCTTAAACTGCGCCACCATTCAAATATTCTAATCGCACTCCAATTTTCAAATTGGTCAGGATCATTTGTTATATAAATAAATAGAGGAATATCTTGACGACTACTATATTCATCATATGTATTATTTATTTGTAATTTTTTCTTTTGTTCTTCAAATTGTTCTTGTGTTAATGGTTCTACTTTTTTACCAAGTATTTTATTATTTATTTTCATAAACTGTCTTCTTTGTTTCATTCTTGGTAAAAATACATCATTGTAAAATTTTGATTCAGTAAAAATACTCATTATTTGAGAAAATACAGTTTGATACCGCGCTTGTATTCTATTTATTTTATTATTTTGAAATGGTCTTGTTTGAGTTTCTAATAAGGTTCTTAATTTACGTTTATTTTCAGATTTAAATATTGTATTTAATGGATTATTCATTATAATAATGAATAAACTTTTTTACAAAAAAGTTTATAAATATCTATATCAAATAAGTGTTATTTAATTTTATAATTACTGACGTAATCATCAAATTAAATAAGTGTAAGGGCCGAATCCCTGAACAACTACATCCCCCTTTCTTGGCTCGCTCTCAAAATCAGTCCCCGCCCTTTTTCCAATTACCTGCCAATAGAATTCCAAATCAATCCCGTAAATTCTATCGCTACATACCCGCAATATATTCCCTCCGATGATATCCGCCCCTAAAATCCCCATCGGCTTCCCTCTCGGCGTGATATGAATCGTATGGCTCTCCTTCTCCACCACCCGACTAAAATACTCCGGTAATTCAATATCCGTCGAGTCATCCCCGTATTCAATCCGACCTACCCCTCTATAAAACACATCCGCCGTCGGCCCCTCCAAACAAGCATGGACTAAATACTTATCCGCGTGTATCGGATGTTGAATCGTGAAATTCTTTACTCCGACCCTCTTCTTAACTGCGGGGGCCCCGTTATTAAAAGGAATTGCGAACAGTCCATCGCCCTCCCACAAGAACCCCACCTCGTTCCCGATACTATTCCCGATACATCCCGTTTTCAGAACGGCCCCGTTGTTCCCAATGCGATTATTGAAAGTCGCGAATGCTCCCCCGCACATCATATCCCCCGACGCATATATTCCACCATCACCGGCCTGAACACTAAAACTGTCGGACCCCATCTTATAATTAATATCGTCCATATCATCACGCCTTCCAAGAAAGACAACCCCCTCATCCTCCACAACAACTCGCATATTTCGGCCCATCTCAATCGATGACTTCCCATCCGCGGTCTCCCCCACAATCTTCGCCCCTCCTTTTATTCCCCTCCGATATAAGCGTAGCAGGTCCCGATTATCATCCCCACCCTCAACCAAAACAACGGAATCCCCCCGACTATTCACCTGATTCCCCACTACGTGTAAAGCGCTCCCCGCCTTTTCAGTCCCAATCCCGACACCCCCGCCATTGAAAAAACTCCCACCGGACCCCACATTATTAACCACGAAAACCGTCCGATTCACATCATCCGGCCCTTCGCAATCAACCCACTCAATCTTTGTGAAATTCTTCGGCGCTAATATATCAAGAACGCTCAAATCCGTCTTCCCCACCGTAATACACTGGAAATTCCTGTTGATTCTCCGATACAGCTTATAACCGTAGCAATTATCCACTATTTCCCACTCCACATTCGCAAAAACGCTACTCGCCTCGTCAGAATAATGATACTCATCGCTCTTTCTACAATTCGTCGCCTTCCCCTCCGCGTCCAAGCTACAAACATAATATTGAATCACATTCTCTCCCCCGACGTTATCATCGCTATACTGAAACTCCACAAAAATCTTCTTGGGCGGGAACAACTGATGGACATTCTGGAAAGCCCTGACCGCCGTAATTGTATCCCCAAACTCCACTTTATCCGTTTGTCCTCCTGAACTCAATTCGAGCTCACCGTTCTTTCCAAAATGGAACTGCTTCCGATTAACCTTCAAGCCAACCCGCGTATTTTCGCCGTGATAGATGACCGACTTTGATATATCAATCCCCGACTCCCCAATAAGATGGATATAGTTGTTCCGGATATACTTGTTGTCTAATGACCCCACTTTCAATTCCAGCCCATTCTCCCCAATATCAAACACTTCTGGGTTGACAACAACGGAAAATTGGTTGTTCTCCTTTTTGAGTCCAGCTCCATTAGTGTAGCTCTCCGTCTTCGAGAATGTGTTGAAATGAATCGGGCTCCGGTCCCACTCAAAATCATCCACCCAATGAAAACAAACGCCAACGCCCATGTCTTCAATGAAAGTATAATACATACGCAAATCCTCGGCGCCCATCCGGCTACAAAAGTCATCAGCCCTCTCAATTGCGCACTCATCTACCCCGACATACACCCCGTTCTCTGCGGGGTTCTCCTGATTCATCAAAATATACCGCACCCCTTTCTCAAAGCGCCCCTCCTCCACTTGAATGCGCGAATCCGCATACTTCCCTCCGGAGACCCTAATAGAAGACGCAACCGGCTTCGCAATACGAATCCCCGATAAATAGCGGTCAATATAGCGCTTATTCACTGCGTCCGTATCCGCAACTGGGTCATTCATATCGCGAATCCGGTTCATCCCGACGGAAACATCGTTCCCGAATGATTTATTCCAGAGCTGTTGCTTATCTTTGGACCCCACAATTTCTCCATCGAGGGGGGCCCTCTTACCACCCACAAATTCCGCGTTCATGTTCATAATTATTTTCTGGCTTTCGACTGTCATCTCTTTGAAGTGGGCGCCTTGCTCAAAATGGACTGACCCATTTAATGTAATATCGGCCTTCCGGCTGGTTGTGTTATAAAAGAGGTTTCCGAGGGCGTCAATCTTCATAATTGATTTATGATTCGCATCCAACACTCCAAGAATAGTATTGTGTATTACCAAATTATATAGCTTGTTTGGCTCGAATATGACGACACTTTTTTCATCAAAGGGGCGGACCGTTATTCGGTCGCCGTTTATCTCTATGATTTGGAGAGGGACCGAATCGACAACTGCGATATCAAGAATCGTTATATAATTCTCAATTGCGCCGGATATTTGAATAATAAAAGTCATCTCCCCGATATACATTGCGCCCTGAATAGTAAAACTCGGGAGTCCCTTGATTGATACGCCGTCCATATTCATCTTCGTATGAAATCCGACCTTCCCCATCTGATTGATACAGAAGTCATTATTTATTCCGAAATCGAGAACATCCGGATATATAATTTTACCGGACAAGTATAAATCTTTGATGAATCTCTGAACGGACCCGATGTCATGGACCGCATTTTGGGATGGTTCCATTTTTCCGGCGAAAGTTATTTTTCCAGTGGAGAGGTCGTTTTTAATTGCGCTCTCTAATTTACGGATTGCGCCATTGGATTCATCCAATCTCTTTTCGAGTGTTTTTATATATGGTAGAAGTTCGTTGTTCATGATTTAATTTATTTGGATTCTTTTAAGTTATAAAAATTCGTTTTGAATTTAAAAATATTGGTTTATATAATATCAGAAAATGGATATCATATTTTATGAATCAATGATGTGCGTTTTATTAGAAATCAAAATCTACTCTCATAAAAGCCCAAATACATTTTTCACAACGCAACAAGAAATATCAAATAAGAGTTCTCACTTTTTTGATATTTATAGAGAAATTGAAAAATTGGGTGATAATAATTTCATAAGAACCAATAAAGCAAATTACTCAATCATGCTATTTTTAGACGAAATAAAAAATAAAATTAATAATGATTACACTGAACTAAAAATTTTTGAAAATCTACCACGCATAATTGATTTAGATGGCCATCTCCTTCGAAAGACAGCGCATATTATGTTATCATATATACAAGAAGTTATGATGAATTTGTAAGGAGACTACTAACAAGCTTTTCCAGTTTTTCCAGCCGTTTTATAATATTATCCATATCAATCGCTTTTTTAACGTATTCATCCGATGTTAAAAACTCCCATACTTCGCTATTATTGCTCAAACAGAATATTTTTCGCGCGTTCTTCTCCCCGAACCGCACAAGAACAAGAACATCCCGATTTATAATGTCATTTGTCTTTTGTAAAATCCACGACTGATTCCGGTTTCCTTTCGATATAACATTATATAACCCGTTATGTAGTAATATCCGGTCCCCAATATCAGGGGCGACTCCATCAATCATTAGCTCCTCCATCCTCTTGGAAATATACGACCCATTCGTAAAAACGGCGTCTATTGCGGTAGTGGTAGAACAGAGTCGCGCCGGAGGAACAAAATGACATCCCGATACGAATGAATCTACGTATTTTTTATTTACTGCGTCGCCATTCTCCTTGGGGATATTCAAGTTAGTTATTCTTTGAAGATTCGCATCCAGTTCATTCCCGAGCGATTTATTCCAGAGTGATTGATTTTCCTCGGTTGTTAGGATATCTCCAATTTCGGGAATTCGTTTCCCATTGATGAAAGATACGCTCCCGTTCTCAATGGGAGTTATTTCGGAAAAAGCTATACCCGACGAAGCCCCGTTATTGAATATTAGTGAGCGCCCAATGATGAGGTCCTCCCCTACTTCCAGTGTTTTCCTAATATCGGCTCCGCATTTTACAAATATATTCCCATTCATTACCGCATCTCCATCAACCCCTACATTTTCCAAAATATTTAGCTTCTTCGTTTGGTGGGTGTCTGTGTATAATTCCCTTATTTCGGCGGTCCCATCAACGTAGAGGCTCTTATCTATTTTCGCAATATCAGTGATAATCGGTTTTTTGAAATAAACGGAATCTTCTGCGGTTATCGAGCGAACAGTCAGATTTTCATAAACTGTTAGGTTCCCATTTATTAATGTGTCTGTATTTATTTTGATTGGTGTGGGAGATGATGAAAAAATTGATTCGAGTGCGACGTTCCGACAGCAAATATCGCTCATTCGGATATTTTTCAAATAGCGACTGTCCCGCTCCTCAAAATATTTCTCATCCGCGATAATGAACTCCGCTTTTGATTCATTCCACATAAATCCGTGCGTAGATGTGTCGGACCGTATGCGAAAACCGGATATTTCCGAGGCGACAACATCACAGAACTCGCTTTTGGTAATACTCCCGCTATTTTCATAAACGAGGTTCCCCTTAATTATTAGGTCCCCTTTTATACAGCTGTTCCCTTTTATGAAGAGGTCGAACGCTGGATTAAAATCCCCGACATGGAGGCCCCGCTTCGCATAAATTGTTTTATCAGCGACAATGTTTTTCGTTGTGTGAAAATCCTCTTGCTTTTGTAGTTTTGTTATTATTTGAATTATCTGGGCGACTTGTTCATTTAATGACATATGATTTATTATTTTGTATTTTTTAAATTGAATATTTTATAACGGCTTCGATGATGCAATTACTCCATGTGCAGTCGGACGTGAAACATTTCAGCTCCTCTAATTTAACTAATGTTCGGGATAGTCCAGTGTAATGGGAAAGCAGTTGGTCTGATAAGATCTTTGTGAAGAATCCCACCGCCTCAATGACCGAAATCACAGAGACGTTATTCAATCAAGAATAAAGGAAGAAAATTTCTCAGAATCACCGCGAATGCAGAAATTCTTTAATCTCAAAGTTCAAAATCAAACAGTGAAATGTCAGTTTTTTTTACTGACGACAACTACAGTAATATCCCACATTTAAACAACTTGCGTCATAAAAATAACAGTATTCACCAAAACTTCCAAAAAACCAGAAGAAAAGCGCGTACGAGAGAACTTTCAAATTGAATACCTTTTCAGGAACTCACTCTCAATCGCCCCGCATAAAACTGAAAAGACTCACACCTTTCCACGCAAGAAGAATAAAGGACGATATCTCAAACAACTACAAACCCTCCATGGTATAACCCACAGATAGAACCTTACTTCAACAATTAGCAAATCATTTTTTCACACATTCAAAAGTCCGCATTCGCATAAAAAATACTGAGTCCTTTTATCTCCAAACCATCCCTGAGCTTAATTCCCTACTTTTCAGACGCATCTTACTTATCCGGCTAATCAACTCAGGTACAATTACCATAAAAATTTTGTTCATTTTTACCATCAATTTTTATAAACAAAAAGGAAAATCATTTTACGCAACTTAAATGTCAAAAGCGGAAGATAACTATCCCTGAATTTCTGAGCTCAATTCTTCTCTAAGTGATTCAAAATCTTTTCTCAAAATTCCAGTTGAGGTTATGTGGTGCATTCCACCTCTCAACCGGAGAACCAGATGAATAGTTGAGTCTTTTGTAATATTATACATACCGAACAACATAGAATCCTTAAAATCTTTCCCAGCAAAAATAAACCGTTGTTGTTCAACTGGGGTTCCATCTTTTTCTTGAATCTTCACCTTCAATTCTTCAATGCTCATCTGACTTGTAATTTGAAGGTCAATTGTGCGCCCAGTAAGATTCTTGATAAAAATTCCAAAAATCTCACTTGAATAGAAAGTCTTGGAAAAAGAAATAAGTTCATCCAGAGGAATGAATCGATTCTGATGCTTTTCGCGGTATTTTCCTCTCTGATTCTCATTCAAGGTATTTCTAAAATAATCGTACCAAAACATCAATGATTCAAATGACTCAATTGGAGTTTTCATCAAAATATGATATTGTTCTTCTGAAATTTTAATTCCAATCTGAATAAATAGCTCGCAAATCTTTTCTCGAATAGAAATCGTAAGTTGAGAAATGAACTGAATTACTTCTGATGCGACTTTTATTTTTTTCAATATTTGAAACAACTCATTGAAAAATAGATGATTTTTTGAAAATATTCCCATTTGAAGAAATATTCTTGCGGTTTCCACATCAAGAGTTGTTTGTTGTGTTGGACTAAAAACTGAGCTCATTGTAGATTACATAAGTAAAAACTCGTATCTATTTTTAATCATTTTTTCCAAATTTAAAAAGTATGACATATTATATAATATGACCGGAGGATTATTACAATTAAGCGCTTATGGACCACAAAATGTGTATCTCACAGGAAACCCGCAGATTACATTTTTTGTAGCCGTATATAAAAGACATACAAATTTCGCAATTGAGAGTATCCAGCAATTATTTCACGGGATAGTCAATTTCGGGACGAAAGTCTATTGCGACATTGACCCACAGGCCGATTTAGTCCATGAAATCTTCTTGAATGTGCGACTACCGAACCTCAATGTAAATCCCCAAGATAATCCTTGTTATACTGTAAGTTGGGTTAATGCGATTGGACACGCCATTATTCAACACATCGACATTGAAATTGGAGGCTTCTTGATTGATAGGCAGTATGGCCAGTGGTTAGAAATATGGAGCGAACTCACGCTAACAGCTGAAAAGGAGTATGGCTATAATTTGATGGTAGGGAAGCATTTTGATTTCACAACGGATACGCAATCGGGCCCACTCAACCTCTATATTCCCCTCCAATTCTGGTTTAACAGGAATATTGGCTTATCGCTTCCTCTCATAAGTCTCCAATATTCAAAGGTTCGAATCATCGTAGCTTTCCGTAATTTTGATGAACTCTGGATTTCGAGCAATGGACTTCCACCCGGGCTGGGTGGAGAAAACAGTAGTGTAGTTCAAGGAAAATCCATCATTGACGCAAGTTTGTGGGTGGACTATATATTTTTGGAAAATGAGGAGCGCAAGAAATTTGCGTCATCCCCTCTGGAATATCTCATTGACCAATTACAGGTTAATACCGTCGGAGTAAATGAAAAGAATATATTGGTCCCGATGTATTTCAATCAACCGGTCAAAGAGTTGATATGGGTTCTACAAACGAATCGTATATTCCAGTTTGGGCCCAATAAGGCGTATGATTTCTTTGATTTTAGCAATGGGGAACCAATTCCGGGCGATACAATTGATTCGGCTACCATTCGCTTCGAGGGACAAGAGCGCTTTAAGAGAAGGGAACCTTTCGTTTTCCGCGTGGTTCAGCCATATCAATATCATACACGCGTCCCCCGCAATTTCATTTATTTATACTCTTTTTCATTGAAGCCGGAGGATTTTCAACCGAGTGGGACGTGTAATTTTAGCAGAATTGACAACGCGACGCTGGATTTAGTGCTGAATGAGTGTGTTATTCAAAAGGATACGCAATTGAATATTTATGCTACGAATTATAATGTATTAAGAATTGAGGCCGGTATCGCCGGAATTGTATATGCGGATTAAGCTAATCAGTGAAAAATGTGCTCTGGACAAGGTGCGGAAGGGCCAATGAGGCCCGATGACTTACCTCAACCAGCGCAGATAAAATCAGATTCATACCGAGTATTTTAAACTCTCTATCGACCCCTTCATCGACGACGCGCTCCATTTCTCTCAAAATTTCCACTTGTAAAATACGAATATGGACGTTCCTGAATTTGGAGAGGGTCGATTTGAAATTGTGAAATATGAGCCCATTTTTTACAATATTCCTCTTCATTTCATCACTGAGTTGCGCCCTGTAATCGAACATATCATTCGCTAAATGATAGAAGTGTTTGAGCTGTTCAAGGCTCAACATAGTGAACCATTCAGTGTCGGTGTATTGTCCCAATTCATCGAATTTTTGGAATACTCTGACCACAAATTGGGAGAACTTCTGTTGTTCCGTAAGTTTTGGCGAATCGTGGCTCATTTTTCGATTACTGTCTAAAAGGAATGATTTCTTATGGGCGTAATTTGCCATAAGTTTATCATTCGATTTGAGTTCCTTTGTGTTGTATGGATTGACAGGATGAGTAGAAGACAAGATTGATTCAAGCGTCCGGATGTCAAATCCATACCATAAATTATCGGATGCGTCCTGATATTGAATATAGTATTCTATCGGGATTACAATCAGTTTTTCGAGTGTCCCGCAGTCTTCTATATTGTTTGATTTCGAACGACGACGAATATTCCATCCTCTAAATACAGATTGAATTCGGGTAGATGCTTTCTTTTCCTCTTGTGATTCATTAACTGAATGTCTCTGTTTTTTGCTTTTGTCAGGGACAATTTCCATTTTTTCTTTGGGAATTTCTATTTTCGGAACCTTCTCTCCGAATCCTCCGACAAAACGGACCAATGTTTTGGCGTTAATATGTATCCCGCAATATTCGCTTGAATGAACTGTCGGATGAGAACATCTGATATTCGGTTCTTTCCTTGATTTTATTGAACAACAAATACTTGTATTGGACATTTTCTATAATTAATATATTTTTTATTTTAAATTAAATCAATTTTTCATATTTAATAAAGACAATCCAATGACAGAAAAACAGTTTAAAAAAAATTGAATATTAATATTATCAGTCTAAGATGAGTAATAAAATCAAAATGTCATCAACACAAGAACAACAAAAACAACAAAAACAACAAGAGGGTTTTCCTTTATTGAACAATGACGAAATTAATTACAAATCAATTCGTCTTGAAATATTAGAGTCAAAGAGTGGTTCAAAGAATGGTTCATTGACTTCTAATGGAAATAGTTTTTCATTTCAAGTCAATGGTTTAACCGTTTATCCAGCTTCAAGATTTACCAATAAAGATGGAAGTTTGTCATATTCTATAACAATTGAATTTGACGGCGAATCAACTAAACAGATTCAAGCTTTTGAAGAAGGAATCAAGAACATCATTTTTGATAATCACGAAGCCGTTTTCGGTAAGAGATATTCAAAGGACCAGAAATCGGTTGTGAGCGCTTTATGTAATGGTTTCTTGAATGATAAAGGACAGCTCAAATTCAATATTAAGACAGAATACAAATCGAAGAATTTTTCCGTTGAGGTTGTATCCGAGAATGATGAATCGGAAATTGTCTCTACATTTGAGGAGCTGGAAAAGCGTATTCAGAGAAATATGCTCGTATCCGTCATCGGTTATGTCAGATTTTATTTAGACAAGAACGGAAAATTTGCGAACGCATTTATGTGTCAAGGAATCAAAGTCTGTGGCGAAGGAGAGAAAAAGGAATATCAAAAGAAAGATGATGTTATCCTCATCGAGGATTTGGATGTCTCTTCTTTGAAGGCGTCAAAGCCAGCAAAGAATGAAGGTGGAAAACTGAAATCGAAAATCTTGTTGAATGGGTCTGAATGGTTCAAGCTAAGATTAACCAATTTACTTGGTAAATTCGGAGTTTCAACTGGTATGGCGTCGGATGGTCAATCGCAAGAAGGAAGTGGAAAACACTCAATTCTTGCTTGTTTTGAGCATGAGGACGTGATTTATGAACAATTGAAGAAACTTGATTCGTGGGCACTTGAACACGGAACAACTTACTCAGAAGCAATTTTTGACAAGAAATTGGGTCCGAAACTTGTTGAAGGTAAATATAACAAGTCTCTCAATGAAAAACTTGGCCAATTGAAAGATGGAACCGAAGCGACATTTTATTCAACGAATCTTTCGTTGAATACTCGCGATGGTAATCCAAATATTAAGGTCGTAGATTCAGAGACTGGAAGTGAAATTCCTGTCGGAACATTTGATGATTTGAATAGTTGTTTTCCTCGTGGAACGCGTTTTGACGCAGTTGTTCGCTTGGAATTTTGGTATTACCTCGGTAAGTTTGGCTTGAAGATGTATATCAAAGAGCTTCACGTTGTCCCTCGTTCAGTAGAGAAGAAATCTTTAGTTTTCCGTTCCGATTCAGCCCCTTTGACACGGACGCAGTCCGCATCGGCTCCTTCTAAGGCGGTAGTTGCTTCTCGTAATTCCGATGAAGAGGAATCTTGCGAGGAATCTGGCGAGGAAGTTGTTTCGAAACCAGAGCCAAATAAGAAGACCGTCCCCGATAGTGATGAAGAAGAAGATGAAGAGGAAGAGTCCGAAGAAGAAGCTCCGGCACCTGCTCCGCAAAAGGTTGTTAAGAAAGGAGCCCAGCCTCCTCCTTCTGCGCCTACCATTTCTAAGAAACCGGTTTCTTCGAGAAAATAAGTGATTGTGTGATAAAAATATTTTTGATTTTAGGATAAAAACCTTATATAATATTGAATAATTATTCTAATCAGAATAATAATTTATAAAAAATTGATTTAAATATTTGTTTATTACTTATATAATAAACAAATGTGTATTCACGAAGGGTGTAAAACACGACCAATCTATAACAATGAAGGCGAAACAAAAGCGTTATATTGTGCTGAACACAAGAAGGATGGGATGGTAAATGTGATTAGCAAGACGTGTATTCACAAAGGGTGTAAAACACTACCAATCTATAACAATGAAGGCGAGACAAAAGCATTATATTGTTCAGAACACAAGAAGGATGGGATGGTTGATGTGAAAAACAAGACGTGTATTCACAAAGGGTGTAAAATACGACCAATATATAACAATGAAGGCGAGACAAAAGCATTATATTGTTCAGAACACAAGAAGGATGGGATGGTAAATGTAATAAGCAAGACGTGTATTCATGAAGGGTGTAAAACAAGACCAACCTATAACAATGAAGGCGAAACAAAAGCGTTATATTGTTCGGAACACAAGAAGGAAGGGATGGTGGATGTAATACACAAGACTTGCGTTCATGAAGGATGTAAAATTCGACCAGCTTTTAACAATGAAGGTGAGACAAAAGCGTTGTATTGTTCAATACATAAAATTGAAGGAATGATTAATCTAATTGATAAAACCTGTATTCACGAAGGATGCAAAATTATACCAGTTTTTAACAATGAAGGTGAGACAAAAGCTTTGTATTGTTCTAAACATAAGACAGACGGGATGGTTGATGTCATAAACAAAACCTGTATTCACGAAGGGTGTAAAACAAGACCAAACTATAACAACGAAGGCGAAACAAAAGCGTTATATTGTTCTCAACACAAGAAGGATGGGATGGTTGATGTCATAAACAAAACTTGTATTTACGAAGGGTGTAAAATAAGACCAAACTATAACAACGAAGGCGAAACAAAAGCTTTGTATTGTTCGGAACATAAGACGGACGGGATGGTTGATGTAAAAAACAACACTTGTAAAAACGAATGGTGTTTAACACGAGTTCAAGAAAAATACAACGGATATTGCCTCTTTTGTTATATGAACCTCTTTCCTGACAAACCAGTATCACGTAATTATAAAACAAAAGAATATTCGGTGGTTGAATTTGTAAAAACAACATTTCCAGATTTATCATGGATATCAGACAAAATAGTAAATGGTGGTTGTTCCAAACGCCGACCAGATTTATTACTGGATTTAGGATATCAAGTTATTATTGTTGAGATTGATGAAAACCAACATATAGATTATGATTGTAGTTGTGAAAACAAACGAATCATGGAATTGTCGCAAGATGTAGGACATCGACCTATAGTATTTATTAGATTCAATCCCGACGAATATGAAAAAAATGGAACAATTATATCTTCATGTTGGGGTCAAAACAAAAAAGGATTATGCGTTGTTAAAAAAACAAAAAAAACTGAATGGGAAGAAAGATTAAACTCATTAGAAGAGAATATCCGTTATTGGATAAAACCGGAAAATATAACATCCAAAACAATCGAAATAATACAATTATTTTATGATGTATAGGTTCTGTGATAAAAAATCTGATATAGAAATAAAAACCTTATATAATTTATAAATTTCTTTTATTTATTAATGATAAATAAAAAGTCAATAATTGAAATCACAGATTTGATTGAAGAGTATAAACAGGCCATTTATTGGAAGTCTCTCAAATTGAAGAAAATATACGATAAGTTTTACAATAAAATCGGGCGATACGGTTTATATATTTTACAGGATTATAAGTTGAATGGATATAAGATGATTAACACCTTTTTGTATGACCGCGAGAATTTTTTTATAAATTATGACAAGTCCCTTTTTTCAATAATTGATTCCATATTTAAGAATAGGAAAACAATTGATATAACCACATTGAAATCGGAGTTCGTGAATAATATCTTTTACACGTTTTACCGAATAATTAAGAGTATTATTGAGATGGATGATATTTTTAATAAATGTCCGAGAACAACAGAAGAGTATTATGTATATCGTGGAATCGACTTCAAAGACGAGAAATTAGAGGAGAACATGTTGAATAAGTTGAGGAAATTGAAGAAAGGAGACGTCTTCTCTTTTGAGAATTATTTATCGACCTCTTTATTGAACGACCAAGCGCTTGAATTTCTGGATTCGCATTTTGTTGAAACTAAAAAGGCGAAATGTTGCTTGTTCCGGATTAAGATTCCCAAAAATGCGAAAGTGCTATATTTAGATAGCGAGTTAACTGTATTTTCGATGTTAAGACAGCGACGAAAGGACATGGGTCCGAATATGAATAATCATCCAGTTTATTTGATTTCGGAGTATGAGCTTTTATTACCGAGGTCATGTCAGTTGAAATACATAGATTCTTATACAATTAAAGGAAAGGTTCCAACAGTTTGCTCAATCAAGAATTTAGACAAGAAACAGATTAGTGATGTTTATGTATATGACTTTGAAATGATTGGAATTGATAAAGACCGAGAGAAATTTGACCTGAAAGATTTTGTGAATATTAAGGACATACAAAAAGTATTTAAGACGTTCCATCATATGAATTTTAAGATTTCGAAGTATGACTTATATCATTTTTCGAAGACGACTAATATTAAGGATTTATTAAAGAATTATGAGGAAAAGAGCATTAGTAGAATAGATGAGATGATTAAAGAATTGAATCGGTGAGAAGTTTTTATAAAATAATTATTTTTATCCAAAATTAAAACAAAAATGCTTTTTAGGCCTTCTTTTCGAGATGGAATTTGAGAACACTCATAACTGATTTGCTATCGACCTTTCTTGAAAAATCGCCTTCCAAATAAGCATGAAACACTGGTTTCAACTGTTCGTCAAGTTCTACGAAGCCACCTTTTCTCAGTGATTTCTCACGAATGTAAGCATGAATTAGCTGCATAAGTTGTATTCTTTCAACTAAGAAACTGCCATCTGAATTTGTTTCGGGTGTTTGATCGAAGATTAGCTTTCCGTCATTGGTTGTCAGGGTCAGATTGTTTTGAATGAATTGAGTCATCGACTCAGTTGAAACCGGAACAAAAATTGGAGCTCTTGGATTCTTTGGTTTAGAAGGGTCTTTTTTCTTCGAGTCGATCTGTTTAGAAACTTTCTCGACGACCTTTGAAACAGAAGCTAATTCACGAATCGATGATTTCAATATTGCGATTTCATCTTTCAGGCTGTCCTTTTGTTTTTCAAAGAATTGAAGGATTGCATCTTCGGGCTCATCATCGACCTTTTGTTTCTTTAATTCCTTCTTTCTTGATGAAATTAAAGAGGTGAGATGTTTTTGAATGGCTTCTTTCAATTCAATCAAAACTTTTAATTTTTCCGATTGACTTACCAATGTTTCGACTGAGTCTGTAATCTGTTCTCCCAAAGATTTAGGAGGCTGTTTTTTCGATTTCTCGACAACTTCGCCTTCGCCTTCATCTCCGGATTCAACTTTCTTTCCTTTACTCTTTTTTGGAGCAGGTTCAACTTCATCTGACTCAACTTTTTCAACTTGCTCTTCTGATTTAGAAGCGGTTTTTTTACCTTTTTTAGAGGGCTTTGTTTCCGCAACTGCGACAGATGGAGTTGAATCATCATTGACAATATCTTTTTCCTTCTGTTTAGAAGAACCTTTTTCCTTTTTAGAGGGCTTAGATTCTGTTGGAGTATAATTATCATCGACAATATCTACCACAACATGAGCTGGAGCAGGTTCCTGTTTAGAAGAACCTTTTTCCTTTTTCTTAGGTTGAGGAAGAGGAATCTCGATTGATTCCGAAACAGTGGATTCAGTTGATTGTTGTTCTTTCTTTGCTGACTTTCTTTGAATTGCTGACATTTTAATTTGAATGTTTTAAACATCTAAAAATTTATAATTTAATATTTCAATTTTTTTGGATTATTTAGGACGCAATTTTCTGTTAATTAATTCATCCGCTCGTAAAAAAACCGTTTTTTTTGTGTATTCTATGTTATAAGAGATGCCCAGTGGAACCGCTTCTGTATCTAAGAAATCTGTATCTTCATCCAAGACCTCCAAGAAAGACGCCTCCCAGACCGAGGCTGTTGCTGAGGTTGTCCCTACTCCTGCTCCTGTCCCCGTTGAGGCCCCCGTTGTTGAGGCACCCGCCGAGACCGCAACT
>Ga0194129_10003243_pt1 | contig 22840 bp, 19 predicted proteins | sample TA2KigCa35mmetaG_FD_150862 | JGI IMG/M metagenome (GOLD analysis project Ga0194129, IMG submission 150862) | Freshwater microbial communities from Lake Tanganyika, Tanzania - TA2015038 Kigoma Deep Cast 35m | ecosystem: Environmental > Aquatic > Freshwater > Lake | place: Tanzania: Lake...
ACCCATTGAGCAGCTTCGGCGACCTCACGCAAGTTATGGGGCGGAATATTGGTAGCCATTCCGACCGCAATTCCGTTACTGCCATTGACCAACAGATTGGGGAATCGACTCGGCAGGATCGTTGGCTCTTGGGTGCGCCCGTCGTAGTTATCAACGAAAGAAACGGTGTCTTCGTCAATGTCACGCACCATTTCGATGGCGAGAGCAGACATTCGTGATTCGGTGTATCGCATTGCGGCCGGTGCGTCATTGCCTGGTGAACCGAAATTGCCTTGCCCATCAACTAACGGGTAACGAAGCACCCAAGGCTGCGCTAGACGCACTAAGGCGTCATAGATAGCTGAGTCACCGTGCGGGTGGTAATTACCCATGACGTCACCAACGACACGTGCACACTTCGAAAAACCGCGATCAGGGCGATAGCCGCCCTCAAACATCGAATAAAGAACTCGACGATGAACAGGCTTTAAACCATCACGCACATCAGGAAGTGCTCGCCCAACAATGACACTCATCGCGTAATCGAGATAAGACCGCGAAACCTCGGACTTGATATCGACGGGGTCGACTCGCCCCACAGGCTTAGTCACATCTGACGAAACAGCCATAGGAAAACTAGATGTCTAAGAAACGTACGTCATGTGCGTTCTTTTGAATGAACTTTCTTCGCGACTCAACATCTTCGCCCATGAGAACACTGAACATCTCGTCAGCCGCCATCGCGTCTTCAAGCTTTACTTGCAACAACACTCGAGTTTCAGGATTCATCGTTGTCTCCCACAATTCATCAGAGTTCATTTCGCCTAGACCCTTGTAGCGTTGAATTCCCTCGCCCTTAGGTAGGCGTTTACCGGCTGCTAGCCCGGCTTGCACCAAGCCGTCTTTTTCTTGATCGGAATATGCGTAATCAGGCGACTCGCGAATCCATTTGATCTTGTAGAGGGGTGGTTGCGCCAAATAGACCCGCCCGTCTATCACAAGTTGGCGCATGTACCTAAACAAAAGTGTCAACAACAGCGTACGAATGTGTTGCCCATCAACGTCGGCATCGGCCATCAAAATGATCTTGTAATAGCGCAAGCGCGCCGCATCGAATTCATTCTGAATGCCCGTACCCAGTGCCGAGATCAAAGCTTGGACTTCGGTGTTCGCCAACACCTTGTCTAGCCGAGCTTTCTCAACATTCAAGATCTTGCCTCTAATAGGCAGAATCGCTTGGATTTTCGAATCGCGACCGTTCTTTGCCGAGCCACCGGCAGAGTCACCCTCGACGATAAAAAGTTCGCATTCTTCAGGTTCAGTGCTCTGGCAGTCAGACAGCTTGCCCGGCAGACTTGAAGACCCCAGTAAGCCTTTGCGGTTTCTCGCTAGGTCGCGAGCTTTACGAGCGGCGATTCGTGCAGTGGCAGCCGCAACCGCTTTCTTGACAATTTCTTTACCTTCGTTTGGGTTAGCTTCCAGCCAGGCACTCATATGTTCATTGACTGTGCTCTGAACAAAAGTTTTTGCTGACGTATTGCCAAGCTTTGTTTTTGTCTGACCTTCAAATTGAGGTTCTCGGAGCTTCAACGACACGATTGCAGTCAAGCCCTCGCGCACGTCTTCGCCAAGAAGGTTCTGGTCTTTTTCTTTTAGGATTCCCCATGTTCGCGCATATTTGTTTATGAGCGAAGTTAAAGCTGTTCGAAGACCTTCTTCGTGTGTGCCACCCTCTTGGGTATTGATGGTGTTAGCGAAGGTGAATATTGCCTCGTTGTAGCCGTGGTTCCATTGCAGAGCAAGGTCTAAAGCCATGCCTCTTCTATCGCTGTTAGATTGCACATGCACAACCGAGCTATTGACTAATGGCTCACCTTTAAGCCCATTGAGGTAAGAGACAAAGTCGACGATTCCACCCGGGTAACAAAGTCGCAAAGTTGAATCATCGGTAGCGGGCCCCGTCCGTTCGTCTATCAAGGTGATTGACAAACCGGCGTTTAAGAAAGCAATCTCGCGAAACCGAGTGGCTAAGTCGTTAAAAGAGAATTGCGTTGTTTCGAAGATATCTTTGTTTGGCCAAAAGGTAACGGTGGTACCCGTCTCTGAGACGGCTTTGCCTTTCTTTAACAACGCCTTCGGCTCGCCGTTGCGATAGGTCTGATGCCACTCCGCGCCAGATCGCTTAACTATTACTTGCAATTTTTCAGACAAGGCGTTAACGACAGACACGCCAACTCCGTGGAGTCCGCCAGACACCGCATAGCCCTGGCCGCCAAACTTGCCGCCAGCGTGCAAAGTTGTTAGTACGACCTCGAGAGCTGAACGCTTTTCAGTCGGGTGCTCATCTACGGGTATGCCTCGCCCGTTATCAACTACGCGAACGCCCCCGTCCGCAAGCAAAGTAATCTCGATTTCGGTGGCATGACCCGCCATCGCCTCGTCAACCGAGTTATCGACGACTTCGTAGACAAGATGATGCAGCCCTCGCTCGCCGGTCGACCCGATGTACATTCCTGGACGCCGGCGGACTGCCTCAAGACCCTCGAGGACTTGGATGTCTGATGCGTCGTAAGTAGTGCTCATCGCCCCCCTAAGTCGCGATTAGCACGACCGATTAAGGCCCCAAGTTTACGTTTCAGCTCACTGCGGCGCCCCCGAGGGTGGCCTAAAACTGCAATCTGTGGAAACTAACCCCATGTTCACGTGAGACCCCTCGAAAATCACCCCAACTGTCTCAAATTGCAGAAAACGGCCCTTATTGAGCCTATTTCTAGGTGAGCGAGGAACCTCGCCGGTAGGCACGCCTCTGGCCTCCCGCATGAGTCCGGATGACCAGTTTTGCGACTCTTTTACTGCCGAAGTGCTCGTTGATGCGAGTGATCATTTGTCGCTGAAGCAATTTGATTTGTGTTGCCCACGCAGGTGAATCTGCAACCAACACCAGCTCGCGCGTCTGAGCCAAATACGCCTCTGGGTGAACATGGGCCGCGATCTCGGCCCCCACCAGAAAGGGCCACTGGCTGACAATCGTGCCCTCAGCCATAGCCCCCGACCAGCCTTTCTGGCTCGCCGTCGTTGCCAATGCCTCCCCAAGGCGGACGGGGTCGCGCGCGCCGTTGCCCGAACCGCTGAACTGGGCTTCGACATTCGAGGCTTTCGACCGAAACCATTTGCGGCGTCTACGAGACGGCAATTACTTCACCTTCTTTGATTTGAAACGAATGATTCCAAATCGAATTTGGCACATCGCTTGCAACAGCGGTCGTAATCAGCACCTGCTCTGCTTTAGGAAACCTACTAACTAGTAACTCTCGCCTACTGGAATCTAGCTGGGTAAAGACGTCATCAAGCAATAAAACTGGTGGGTCGTCATACCTCGCTGCTAGCAAGTCAAACTCGGCAACGCGCCACACCAAAGCCACCGACCAGGCTTCGCCCTGACTTGCGTGCGTGCGTGTAGGTAAATTGTTGATACTGACCTCAATATCGTCTCGGTGAGGGCCAACCATGGTGATTCCTCGAATCACTTCGACCTCTCGCATTTCTTCAAGCGCACCGTGAAGTTGCTCTCTAATGGCTTCGTCAGAAGACCAGCTGCCGTAACTAACGCTCTTTGGTTGATAGACGACTGTTAAGTCATCTCGTGAGTCAGTTAGAGCTTTGTACAACTCAGTTAGCTCAGGCTTAAGCACCTCGAGAATTTGATGACGTGCCAACAAGAGTTTGCTCGCACACCGTGTATAAGAATCGTCCCAATCGGCCAAAAGCTCTATGTTTCTTGACCGAATGGCGCCGGTACTTTTCTGAATCTCTTTAAGAAGTGAGTTTCTCTGCTTTAGTGCTCTGTCAAACTCACTACGTAAACGCCCGTGAAAAGCCCAATAGTTTGCAAAGAATTGGTCGAGTTGATTACGGCGATAAGACGCATCCCCTCTAACTAGATCTAGGTCTTCGGGTGCAAACAAGACGGTTCGAAGTTTGTTTCGAAACTTTCTCGCCTGACTGACAGCACCTCTGTTGACTGATAAAGCTCGGCGGCCGCCGTCATTGAGTTGAACTTCTAGGACTTCGCTTCCTTCTTTTTCTCTTACTCGAGCTATTACTTGAGTATTTGACGCGCCACGCCTAATCAGTGTTTGAGTGTCACCAAGGCGGTGGCTCTCTAGCTGAGATAGGTAATAAACGGCTTCAAGAACGTTGGTTTTGCCAGAACCGTTTTCAGCCACAAAAACGCTGATCCCGGTGCGTAGGTCAATCGTCGCTTCTAAGTAGTTGCGAAAATTCTTTACGTGAAGTCGCTCGAGCCACACACCTCAGCCAGGTAAGCGGATAGGCATAAGGAGGTACTGATAGCTCAGATCTGGTTCTTCGTTTGTTTTGGCTACGCCCACTATTACAACGGGTTTTGTCGGGCCATTAAAAGCGAATCGTGCTCGCTCAGTTGCGAGGTTATTGAGACCATCGAGAAGGTAGGACGGGTTAAACGCGATTTCGAACCCTTCGCCTTGTAGTGAACCGGTGATCACCTCACGCGCCGTGGCTTCATCACCTACTGCGGCGGCGGTCACAACCACCTCGGAGTCGCTTAAGGCCAGCCGCACAAGGGGGCTCTTGCGATCAGTTACCAGGGTTACACGTTTGACTGCCTCTACTAGTTCTGCAACATCAATAAAAAGTTGAGTTGTTGATTCAGTTGGTAAAAGTGATCTGAACTTTGGAAATTCAGAATCTAACAATCTTGTAGTCGTAACCGCTTTGTCTGAATCTAGACCGAATAGCTTTTCGCCCTCAGTTTGATTCGCTAGATGTAGTGAAATTGATTTCTTATTTACGAGTGGTCTTGTTGACTCGAGCAACGTTCGTGCGGGCACCAAGGCCGAGAACTCTAATTCTGGAGAACTAGGAACCCAAACTAGTTCTTTTATCGCCAATCTAAATCTGTCTGTGGCGGCTAGAGTAATTTTGTCCTTACTAATCTCAATCTTTATTCCAGTTAGCATCGCAACGTTTTCTTCTCTTCCTGCTGCGATTGATGTTTGTGCAACTGAGTAAGAAAAATCGGAAGCCGATACAGAACCAATTGCTGGTGGGGTGTTAGGGAGCTCTGGATAGTCAGAGATATTTAGTGTTGGTAATGAGTATTGGGTCTTACCGCAACTTAGAGTTAGTTTGCTTCCGTCATAGCTTGCGTTTACTGGCTGATTAGGTAGTGCCTTAGTAATTTCACTTAAGAGTCTACCAGGAACTAAAACTTCGCCTTGAGTCTCGATTTTGGCGTCTACCTCGATGGTTGAAGAAACTTCATAGTCAAACGATGAGAAAACTAAAGTTTTTTCTTTTGTGGTGAGTTTTACACCGCCGAGACTTAGTGTCGGCAGCCTTGTTGGTAAAGATCTAGAAACCCAATTGACAGCATTGGTTAGCTCGTCGCGCGAAATAGTAAATTTCAAATTCTTATTTTCCCCATATATGAATATCTATAGATAGATAAATTAAATTCGTAGTAGTAGTAGGGGCTGTTAGAAGTGTGGGAATCTACAAAAAATCCAAGTGGAACGGGGTGGCGAACAATTAAACGCCTAACTAAGAAATACCCAGATTGAGCCCAGGCTGTGGATAACTCAACCAAACCCGCATAAAACCCACAGAAAACAAAGGTCACAAACAAGTTATACACAGACTTTCAACAGGTGGGGATGTGTCTAGAGAAACAGGTGTGGCGCCCAAGGCTCACGCTGCCGTTTTGGCTTGCGACCGAATTCTGGCCGTTAGATCTGCTACTTGGTTATAGAGCCCACGCCTTTCTGCCATCAACTGTCGGATCTTGCGTTCGGCGTGCATAACGGTGGTGTGGTCACGGCCACCGAACGCCTGGCCAACCTTTGGCAGCGAGAGATCTGTCAGCTCACGGCATAGGTACATGGCGACTTGCCGAGCAGTCACGAGCGACCTAGACCTCGAAGCCCCAGTGAGGTCAACTAGAGAAAAGCCAAAATAACTGGCTGTTTGCGACATGATCATCGAAAGGGTGATTTCTGGGCTGGTTTGATCTGGTAGAAGGTCACGCAAAACAACCTCAGCCAAGGCGACATCTACTGGTTGACGATTGAGATTGGCGAAAGCACTTACTCGAATCAGGGCGCCTTCTAGTTCGCGAATGTTGGTCGTTATGCGGTCGGCGATGAACTCCATAACTGTGGCTGGCACGACCAATCGCTCAGCCGCAACCTTTTTGCGCAAGATGGCTATGCGGGTCTCAAGGTCTGGGGGTTGAATGTCGGTCATCAAGCCCCACTCAAATCGATTACGCATGCGTTCTTCGAATTCATGCAATTGTTTCGGCGGTAGATCTGACGTCACGACTATCTGCTTGTTTGCGTTGTGCAAAGTGTTAAAAGTGTGAAAAAACTCTTCTTGAGTTTGAACCTTACCGCTTAAAAACTGAATATCGTCGATCAAGAGGACGTCTACCTCGCGGTATCTACGTTGAAAAGAAGCAGACTTGTCATCACGAATCGAATTAATGAAATCGTTCGTGAACTCTTCGGAACTGACATACCTAACACGGGTACTTGGGTAGAGATTGCGGCTGTAATGCCCAATGGCGTGTAGCAAATGAGTCTTGCCAAGACCAGATTCGCCGTAGATAAAGAGCGGGTTGTAGGCACGCGCAGGCTGTTCAGCAACCGCCACAGCCGCAGCGTGTGGGAACCTATTACTTGAGCCAATTACGAATGCGTCAAAAACGTACTTTGGATTAAGGCGACTGCCATCGTCGCTGGCTAACGCCGTGCGCTTCTCGAAGTTACGAGAATGTCGCTGCGCGGTTTGTGTCGCACCACCGGCAATCGGTTGGTTGACCTCTCGTGCCGCTTCGCGCGCGGCGGTAAATAGATCTGGCTCTTGTGAAAGTGGTTGGTCTGCAATATCAACTTCGCCCTCAGGAATCTCAATTGATTTGTCGATGGTGATGGCGACCGTTACTGGCTGACTCGCAATCGCCGTGAGTGATGAGTTCAGAGGGTTCTTCAACTGGGTCTCAATTGCTTCTTTTGTGAATTCGTTCGGGACGGCGATTAGTAATGTGCCTTCGATCAAGGTAAGGGGTTTGCTAAGGCTAAGAAAGACTCGTTGTTGTGGGGCTATGTCGGCGCTTTGCAGTGATTCCAGGGCAGATTCCCAAAGATCAGCAATAGATATTTGGTTTGGCATCTTTCCTTTCGATTGTTATGAAAAAGTTGATCGCCTGTGGACAGTAGTTGTTACCGAATGGGTGGGCAAGGGGGTTATTCACAGGCGACCACAAACGTCGCACGAGTCACTTGGCAGTCTGCCGCGATAACCAACCCCGATTGGCTCGAGCTTCATCCCACGCGTACCATTTGGCACAACAGTTCGTGAGGGGACAGATTTGAAGCGCACATTTCAACCGAACAACCGACGACGTGCTCGCAAGCATGGTTTTCGCGCACGCATGCGAACCCGCGCTGGTCGTGCCATTTTGGCGGCTCGGCGTAAGAAAGGTCGCGCTCGGCTGAGTGCCTAAGGTGCTTTCGAAAGAGCAGCGCCTAAGTCGATCTAGTGACTTCAAATCCACCGTGCGAATGGGGACTCGTAAGAAGGCGGGGAATTTCGTGCTTTACCGCGCTCAGGTTGCCGGTGGCGATACCAAGGTTGGGTTCATCGTCGGTAAAGACGTGGGCAACGCGGTGGCTCGACATCGGCTAAGCCGTCAACTTCGCCACATCGTTCGACAACTACCCCCTGCACCGGCAGGTACTAACTCTGTAGTGCGTTGTCTGCCCGGGGCGAGCAAAAGTACTTTTCAAGAGATGCAGCGTTCGTTGGCTTCCATTTGGTGAAGCAAGTCGCGACTGGTTTGATCAAGGCATACCAATTAGGTCTATCGCCTTTGCTTGGTCAGAATTGCCGCTATCACCCGTCTTGTTCAAATTACGCAGCACAAGCGATAAAGATCCATGGTCTTTTCAAGGGCGTCGCACTTGGCTCATGGCGCCTTTGTCGGTGCAACCCCTTTAGCGGTGGCGGTTTTGACCCCGTCCCTGATTCGGGTAAGTGGCTACCCGATGTGTACCCAGATGGGCGACCGCGCTGATGTATGAATTCATTGATTCAGTTCTCTCGCCAATCATCTTCGTTATCACATGGCTACTTTTTTATTTTCATGAAGGGTTGAGTTTGGTGCTGCCACCGGCAGCTGGAATTACTTGGGCCTTAGCAATCGTGTTCTTAGTTATCTTGATTCGAATTCTTTTGATTCCATTATTTGTGCGACAAGTTCGCAGCATGCGAGGGATGCAATTGCTGCAACCGAAGATGAAAGAAATTCAAACCAAGTTTGGACACGATCGTGAACGTATGGGGCAAGAGATGATGAAGCTTTACCGAGAGACGGGCACGAACCCGTTTGCATCTTGCCTTCCGATCTTGTTGCAAGCACCCATATTTTTCGCCCTTTTTCGAGTGCTTCAGGCAGGTGTAGCCCAGAAGGTTCCGTTGGGGTATTTCGAAAACCATGTCGAGGCCTTGTTGCAAGCGAACGCCGCAACTTTGTTTGGCGTGCCACTGTGGGGTTTTTTCAGCGGTGCCGACGAAACCCCGAACCCAACTGCAACTCGCATTCTCACAATGGTGCTGGTCGTGTTGATGTCTATTACAACTTTTATTACTCAACGCCAATTGATTGTGAAGAACACAGCGGCTGACAACCCGGTAGTCCGCCAGCAAAAAATCATGCTCTATTTGTTTCCCATCATGTTTGCAGTCGGCGGAGTTTTCTTTCCGTTAGGTGTTTTGATCTACTGGCTAACGACAAATATCTGGTCGATGGGTCAGCAGTTTTGGATTATTCGTAATAACCCAAGCCCAGGGACGCCGGCTTACGCTGCTTGGGAGGCGCGCAAGAAACAAAAAGCGAAAGAGAAAGCAATCAAGCGTGGCGAGGTACCCGAAGAAGAGCCTGAACCTCAGCCGATAGTTCGACAACAGCCAAAACGAAAGAGTCGTAAACGCAGAAAGGGGAACTGACCCGATGAGTGATTCAGACTTGCTGGTCAAAGAAGGTGATATCGCAGCCGATTACATCGAGGGGCTACTTGACATAATCGATGTGGACGGCGATATCGACATCGACGTCGAGGGCACGCGAGCTTCGGTGCGGGTACTCGGTGAAGGTTTGGACAATTTGGTCGGCACCAATGGTGACGTGCTTGAGGCGCTGCAAGAGTTGACTCGGCTTGCCGTCATCCGTGAGACGGGTGAAAGAAGTCGTTTGATGCTCGACATCGCAGGTTTTCGTGAGCAGGTTCGAGCCAAGGCGAAAGACTCGGCCCTCGAGGCAGTTAAGAAGGCGAAAGAAACCGGCGAACCCGTCGAGCTCGAGCCGATGAACGCTTTCGAGCGCAAAGTGGTTCACGACGTCGTTGCTGAGGCTGGTTGCACGAGCGAATCTGAAGGCGAAGAGCCCGACAGATTTATCGTTGTGCTGCCCCCGTCCAAAGGTGACTAACGCTCTAGCTCGCGATCTCTACCCGGCCGCTTACCCTCAGCTTGAGAAATTCGTCCACCTTCTTGAGACGGACGGGGTCACCCGCGGCCTAATTGGGCCCAACGAGGGCCCGCGGCTGTGGGAACGCCATATCGTCAATTGCGCGTTGGTCGAAGCCTTGGTGCCGGTCAACGGGTCGGTCGTGGATATGGGGTCTGGTGCTGGGCTACCTGGGTTAGTGCTGGCACTGGTGCGGCCAGACATCACTGTCTCACTGGTTGACACTCAAGCCAGACGGGTGCGGTTCTTGACCGAGGCGATCGAGCAGCTGGGCCTTGAGAGCCGGTGCACGGGCGTTCAGGGGCGGTTCCCTGAGGCCTGGGGGGCACAAGTGAGCCTGAAGGTAGGGGCCGTAGTAGCTCGAGGCCTGGCCCCGCTAACTGATTTGGTGGGGTTGGCCTGGCCGGCGGTGCGCGAGGGGGCTGAATTATTGGCCATGAAAGGCCAGGGGGCTCAAGCAGAAATAGATCAATTTCTCGCTGATCGCCCCGACTTGGCGAAAAAGTGCCACGTGGAACTTATGTTTGTAGGCCCTGCTGAGGTTGGGCCCAAAGCCGCGGTGGTTTGCCTGCGGCGCGGGTAATGTTCGCGCCGAGCCTTCAATACCTGGGGGCTGTTGCAGTTGTGACTGATGTTCCACGTGGAACGTCTGGGACTCGGGGGTGCTTTTGACCGCGGCCCCTTTGGCAAGAGCCGCCGAGGCCGCCGTAAACGTGCGGTTTCGAAGGGCCGCCCCACTACCCCGTCCAGCCGAAACAAGGGTGATTACGGTCGCGAACCAGAAAGGCGGGGTGGGCAAGACGACCACGGTCGTGAACCTCGCCGTGGCACTAGCCCTTCATGATCTAGAGGTCTTGGTCGTCGACGCTGACCCCCAGGGCAACGCCGCTACAGCTTTGGGCATAGACCACCGAGCCGGCACCCCTGATGTCTACGAGGCTTTGATCGACCAGAAGCCCTTAATCGAGATCGTGCAGCCCGTCGCGGCGATCGAGCACGTGTGGTGTGCCCCGGCGACTATCGACCTCTCTGGGGCTGAGGTCGAGCTAGTAAACGCCGATCAGAGAGACCAGCGCCTGGCTCAGGCTCTTCGTGCTTACGGCCCGAGCCACGAGCTAAACCACGGCCGTCGTCTGGATTACGTGCTGATCGACTGCCCGCCCTCACTCGGGCTTCTCACCATCAACGCCTTGGCAGCCGCCGAAGAGGTGTTGATACCGATTCAATGCGAGTACTACGCCCTCGAGGGGTTGTCGCAGCTTTTGAAGAACATCGAGCTGGTACGTGAGCATCTGAATCCAAAACTGCAGGTGGGGGCAGTCTTGCTCACCATGTTTGATGCGAGGACGAATCTGAGCTCTGACGTAGCCGCCGAGGTTCGAGGGTTTTTGGGCGATCGAGTTCTAGAAGCTGTCATCCCTCGATCGGTGCGGGTGTCTGAGGCGCCCAGTCATCAACAAACAGTCATCACCTATGACCCAGGCTCGAGTGGCGCTGTCGCCTACTTGCAAGCTGCAGTGGAATTGAATCAGAAGGGCAAGCGTGGCTGAAAAACGTAAAGGTCTTGGACGGGGTCTTGGCGCCCTAATACCCGAGGCGGGCATTAGCTCAGCGTCGGTGCAGCCGACAAGTGATGAAGTGCAGAGCATCCCAGGGGTTTCGTATGCGGAGCTTCCCTTAGTTGTTATATCGCCAAACCCGAAACAACCACGTTCAACTTTCGATGAGAGTTCACATAAAGAGTTAGTTCATTCGATTCGCGAGATTGGTCTTTTGCAACCGGTCGTGGTGCGCCCCATCGGTGGTGGTAGTTATCAGCTAGTTGCAGGCGAGCGCAGGCTTCGAGCGGCTAAAGATGCAGGCCTACAAAATATTCCAGCGATTGTTCGTGATACGGCTGACGACAATTTGTTGCGTGATGCGCTGCTTGAGAACTTACATCGTGTTCAACTAAACCCGTTAGAAGAAGCCGCGGCTTACCAACAGCTACTAGAAGATTTTGGCGGCACTCAAGAAGAGTTGGCAAATCGACTTGGGCTTTCGCGACCGCAAGTTACTAACACCTTGCGTTTACTAAGGCTCCCCGCACCCGTGCAGCGTCGTGTTGCTGCGGGAATTCTCTCGGCGGGTCATGCGAAAGCGTTACTGGGTCTATCGAATCAAGCTTTGATGGAATCACTGGCCCAGCGAGTTGTCTCTGAGGGTTTGTCGGTCCGTGCAACCGAAGAAATAGTCGGTCTACAAGCAGGTGATTCAGACAGCCAACAAGAGAGCACCACAAATCAACCAGCGGTAATTAAAACAAAAGACCCAGCTTTAGAAGATGTTGCTAGCTCGCTAGAAGATTATCTAGACACCAAAGTTTTAGTGACCAAATCACAGAAGAAAGGCCGAATCACAATTGACTTTGCTGACTTAGAAGACTTGCGACGTATAGTGAAGCTAATTCGTAAGAACTGATTAGAGACTAGACGGGCAATCAGCTCTCGTCGGGCTGAAAAAACTTAGATAGTGCCTTAGTTATGGCTGAAGATATTTGATCCCGTTGTTGTGCTTGTAACAAAATCTTTTGATCGTGCTTACTACTTGAGTAGGCGATCTCGATCATTACTGCAGGCATGGATGTTCTACGAAGCAAGTCCCAAGACTTACCATGAGTTCGATTATCACCGAGTTCGCTGTTTGCGGTTATTTCTTTTTGAAGAAGATCGGCGAGGCGTTGGCCTCGAGTCGAGGTTGTGCCAGGCCTACCACTGAAGTAAAAGCATGCACAACCATTTGCCTGGGTCGAGGAGTAAGAGGTCTGAGCAATATGAATATAAATGTCTGCAGCAATCTCGTTTGCGGTGTTAGCTCTTTTGGTTACGTCAAAATCTGGGGTTTGATTGGTCAACGTCACGCTGCTGCCAAGCACGGCGAGTTTGCCTTCTACTCGGGACACGATGTCGATGCAGGGGTCTTGTTCGTTGATCGGCGCGCAATCTAAGACGATTGAACGGTTGGCCACCCCCGAAAAATGCTCTAAAAGAAGGTCATCTCTGAGCCGATGAGGGTCGCCGCCGGCGACAGTTCTAGTTAGTTGGCCAAAAGCTTTATAGACGGTTGGCCCAGAGATCCCGTCTGTGTCAAGGCCAACACTCTTTTGAAACTCTTTAAGGGCGCGTTCAGTGTTGCGTCCGAATAAGCCGTCAATCTTTCCTGGTTGAAACCCGAGGTCAGATAGTTTTCGTTGTAGAGCAAAGACATCTTCACCCGCCATGAGCTTGCCGCTTTTGAAGAAGAGCACTCGATCACCGAGTTGCCATCGTGCTTCTTCAAGTCGTTGATACGTAATTTCATCGATAGACCCGCTTACGACAAGACCATGTTCTTGTTGAAAGTGGCTAACAGCAGCAGCCAGATTCTCATCAAAGACTTCGATATCAATCTGTTGCTCGGGTAGGTGCCCAAGCCGGTAAAGACGGTCTGCAACCTCTTTTACGACAGGCGAGTTACTACCGAGCGTCAGCGTTTGCTGGACGCTCAACCGCTCACCTAGATGATGCCAGTTAGGTCTGCCAGAAGATCATGTTTTGATTTGGCCCCGACGATTGATTTCACCAATTGCCCACCTTTGTAAATGTTCATAGTAGGAATCGACCGGATCCCAAGGCGCCCGGAAACCCCAGGGTTTTCGTCCACGTTGACCTTGGCGACGATTAACTTTTCTTTGTTCTCTTTTGCTATTTCTTCGAGTATGGGTGCGACCATTCGACAGGGGCCGCACCATTCGGCCCAAAAATCCACCAGCACGGGTTTGTCAGCAGTCTCGATAGTGGAGTCAAAGTTTGCATCGGTCAATTTTTGCGTGCTTTCAGACATTTACTTCCTCTTTTCTGTGTCCGTGATTGGTTTGATCTTGGTGAGCTAGCCATCTTTCACAATCTAGGGCTGCCATTGTGCCGGTGCCGGCTGCGGTGATTGCTTGCCGATAGACGTGATCAACCAGATCACCGCAGGCAAAGACACCAGGCAGATTCGTGTAAGTCGAGCCCGGCTTAACTACGGCATAACCATTGGCATCGAGATCAATTTGGCCTCGTATGAGCTCAGAGCGTGGGTCGTGCCCGATTGCCACGAAGACCCCGGTGACGGGCAAGATTTCTTCGACGCCTGTTTTCGAGTTCTTGATTTTCAAGCCAGTGACCTTCTCGTCACCAACGACTTCAAGAGTCTCGGTGTTCCATAGAAATTCAATCTTTGGATCCGTAAATGCTCGCTCTTGCATGACTTTGCTAGCACGTAAAGAATCTCTTCGATGAATTACGTAAACCTTTTCAGCAAACCGTGTCAAGAATGTTGCTTCTTCCATAGCTGAATCCCCGCCACCAATGACTGCGATAGTCGCACCACGAAAGAAGAAGCCGTCACAAGTTGCGCACCAAGAGACACCGTGGCCAGATAATTTTTTCTCACCAGGAATGCCAAGCTCTCGGTACCCGGAACCCATCGCCAGAATGACAGTGCGGCTGCGGTATTCGTTGCCGCTGGAGTCTTTGATGATTTTGACGTCGCCCTCAAGATCTAGCGACACTGCATCGTCGGTAACAATGGTTGTTCCGAACCGTTCTGCTTGGTTTCGCATCTGCGACATCAGTTCGGGGCCTTGGATTCCTTGAGCAAAACCTGGGTAGTTTTCGACCTCGGTTGTGTTCATAAGGGCCCCGCCGGCTGTAACTGACCCTTCAAGCATGACCGGTGAGAGTTGCGCCCGTGCCGTGTATATAGCGGCGGCGAAGCCGGCTGGCCCTGAGCCCACGATTACTACGTCCTTGATGTCACCGATCTCGCTCACGCCCTGATTTTGCGCCTGGTTTGAGGTCTTTGCACGAGCAGACCTTAGCCAGATTTGCTGAATCGAAGGTTGCGAATGCCCAGGAGGCGCCAAATGAGCGCAAAGGCTCCAGCGGACGCGATTGACGCAACGACGAGAGCGATCAGGTTTCTAAACATGTCGTTGGTTACCTCGGGTGCGATCGAGGTCAGTGATACCCAGCAGACACCACCTATCACCAAACTGACTAGAAGTGATTTTGTAACGGTTCGAAAAAGACGCCCTAAGCCCAGACCCCGAGTCACCTTGCGAACCACCAGCAGGGTTATTGCAGTTGAAACTATGTAAGAAGTGACCATTGCGGCAACCAAGCCCAACACCCTCGACTGCACTGGGAGCACTTGGTAGGCAATCAAAGCGCCACCGAGTGCAATCACGTTCAGGCTTAAGTTCAGATAGAAGGGCACGGACGTGTTTTCGCGCGAATAGAAAATGCGCAGCAGAAGGTAGTAGATCGAAAACGGAATCAGGCCAAAACAGAACATTTGCACCAATTGACCGGTGGCCAGAGATTCATCGAGAGAAGAAGCACCCCTAGCGAAAAGAACCACACAGAGGTAAGGCGCGGTAAAGAACAAGAACACACTTGCTGGTAAGAGGGTCATCAATATTCCATCAAGACCAACTCTCAAATGTGTGCGTAAGGCTGAATCATCAGAGCTATTGGCTGCCTTGGCCATTCGAGGAAACAACGCTGTTACCAGCGAAACCGTTATCACCGCATAAGGCAACAGAAAGATGAGTTGCGCATTTTGAAAACTTGTAAAACCAATACTCGTTTCACCGAGGTTAGTTGTTGCTACGTTGGCGCTGGCCGAAAGCCTTGTTATAGCTATGTAGCTGATTTGGTTGACGGCGACGAAACCTATAGACCAAAGAGCAAGCTTTAATGGCTTTAGCAGACCTGCGTTTTTGAATTTAAAGTCAAGCCGAAACTTAAAACCAATGCTGCGTAGTGCTGGTAACAGAATCAACACCTGTATTAGTAGCCCGGCCGTGGTGCCCAGCCCAAGAAGCACAACTTCAGTTTCACTTAATGTGCCTGACCTGGAGCCGTTGATGCCGAGCAAGAGCGCAGCTGCGACCGATATGACGACTAAATTGTTTGCGATAGGCGCATACATGGGCATCGCAAAGTGTTGGCGAGCATTTAGTACCTGCTGAAGCATGGCAAAGAGCCCAAATAAAAAGATTTGCGGAAGTAAGAATCGGGCGAAGGTATTTGCGGTGTTTCTAACATCAGCGGGCCAATCAGCTGGCCCGTAAATGTTCATGAGTAGAGGGGCGGCTAGAAAAGCGATCAACGTGAGCAGCAGCAGTGCCAGCGCGGTAGCTGTAAGTAATTTGTTGGTGTAAGTAAAGCTCTTCTCGACCCCGCCCTCTATCGCTCGCATGATTTGTGGCAGAAACACAGCGGTAATGGCGCCACCGAGAACGATCGTGTAGATGATGTTCGGTATCGCGTTTGCAATCGTGTAAGCGTCGGCGATCGGTCCAAACCCGATTACTGCAACTATTGCCGCAGTTCGAGCGACCCCTGTGATTCTGGACAACACGGTGCCAAAAGCCATGACCGAACTCGACCGCAGAACTTGTCGCGCGTCGTTCAATTTGGGTCACCCAATTTGCATCAGGCTTTCATTCTTCGCGCCTTGGTGATTTTTTTGGTGATGCTCACACCCGCGAATATCACCAGCAGCACCAGCGCGGCAATGGAAATCCATTGGGCTACTTGGGAATATGCGGTGGTTCTAATGCTTATGACTGCACTGCCCCCGACCCTTTGTCCTTCGCTATTTTCTAGGTAGAGCTCAATTGGGGCGTTGATGTTGGCCTGAACTTCGATGGGAATGTCGACGCTAGTCACCTGTTTTGCTTCGACGACCAAGTCTTGACTAGCCGAAAGATCTATAGAAGTGCCTGCTGGCACATTCGCACCAAGATTTACTCGAATGGGTGCATCTAAGTCGTTATTTATTGTGACTGGTAGCGCGCCCAGGCGACCCGTCAAAGTTAATTCCGGCGAGGTTATTACTGCGATGTTCTGGAACTTGCTTTCAATCTTGGAGTTAACTGCGCTGGTTAGTTCGCGACCCAATTTTGGTTGAGCCACCCACGAAAATGAGAGTCCACGAGAAAGAGCAACCTCTAACTCACTTAGTTCAAGAGAAGGCAACTGAATGACCGACGCCATCTTTTCGAGTCGGTCTTGGCTTTGTTTGAGTAATTCGACTTGTCGTGGCCGTAGTCCTTGGTTTTTTCGAGTTTGTTCGGGCGAGGCGTTTTGTCTTAGAGTTTCATCTAAACGTTGATCAAAGGCGTTCTTTAAAGGAACCAGCTCTGCCCACGGGCCGTCTGCAATCGCACGAGCAGCTGATTGAGCTAGTTGTTTACCCGGGCTCCACCCCGATGGTGGCACGACAACAATCAAGGTTTCTGTGCTGGGTCGCTCGAGTGCGATCAGCGTTAGGTCAGAGGCAATCTGTTGCCTCACCCGCAAAGCTACTGCCGAATCGCTAGAGCCTTTGTCTTCTTCTAAAGGTTCAAATAACCCAGTCACTTGGTCATCGCTAACCAAAATGGGTGTTGAAACGCCACTTAAGCCAATAGAGCTTGGTGAAACATGCGCAGAAGATGTGTAGTTCACTTGGTCTACGAGTGGCACAAGGCGAGACGACATGATGATTGAAACATTTTGTTTTGAAAGAAACCCAATCGACTCAGAATCAAACTTTTGATTCACCACAGCCAAGAGACCTTGCGCGTTGAATTCTGATAATTCTGCTTCTGCGAAGTCGTAGGTGCTTTCTCTTAATTCCGAGATTCGATTGCCCTTGGGGGCCCAAGTCACAGGGTTCGCGAACCCAGTCAGCCAAGTTGAATTAGTTCGTGAAACTGCGTCAAACTTCGTCCACCAATCTTTGATTTGTGGGGAGTTTGTTCCAACTTGCGAGGCACGACCATCACTTACTACGTAGCCAGCTTGTGCTTGTTTTGCGAAGTTCAGCACTGAGGGGTCAGCCAAGATGTTGAACCCCGAGCGAGTTGCGGCGAGCATGTTGGCCAACGACCCATCAGACACAAATTGATTTGGTAATGCTTGCGTAAATGCCACGTCGTCGCCGATTTGGGCGGGGGCACTAAGTAGTGGCCAAATACCAACGACCTTGAGGCGACTTTGCTCGAGCGGGTAATAGGGAATAGCGAGATTTGATCGGGTGGAAGAACCCTCTGGTGGTGAAACAGACACAGATACTGGGTAGACACCGGGGGCGGCGAAACCTAATGCACGCGCAGTAGTGGTTAGAGAAAAGCTGCCCGATCGGTTGGCTGCGATCGAAGTTGGCGTGTTCATGTTCGTGATGGCCACTGGTCGTGATGCTCGCGAAGACTCTGCTGAGAAAGTGCTCGCTATTTCGGAACGACCGGCGAGGGGTTGGCCGACTTGTAGTGAGAGAGAAAGGCCCTCAAGACTTTGTGAACCTTTGTTGGTGATATTGCCCGAGATTCGAATTACTGAGTCGATTGTTGGTGCTAGCGGGCTTAATTGGGTGATTTCTATGGCGATGTCGCTTCGTGGTTGCTCTTGGCCTTCGGCGGGGGCGCTAGCAGTTGCCGCGCTCACGGCCAGAATCAATGTGGTTAAGGCGCTTGCAATTAGTCGGCTTTGAAAACGGGGCTCGGTTTTCAACCTAGATCCGCTCTGCACAAGTTGAGACTAAGGGTGTAGCCACAGACAGGTTGAGCTTTTAGTAAGAGACTTGTGTAAAGGTTCAGTCGTGCAAAACACGTTGATGGTCAATTCAGCGAGAGAACGAATGAGGCCTCAGGTGGCGCGCATAAAGCCGCTTGTCGAAATCTTTAACAAGAGTGGCTTCGATCTCTTCTTTGTTGGTGGACCAGTTCGTGATGCCTTAATGGCACGGCCTGTGATTGATTTGGATTTCACTACCAACGCTAAGCCTGCTGAAATCAACGAGCTCTTGAACCCGATTGCTGAGACAGTGTGGGATGTTGGGGCCAAGTTCGGCACAGTTGGCGGACTAGTAAACGGTGCCAAGGTGGAGATAACCACCTACAGAAGTGATGTTTACCAGCAGGGTTCGCGAAAACCGGACGTCGTATTTGGCACCAAGTTAGAAGATGATCTCAAGCGACGCGATTTCACGGTTAACGCAATGGCGTTGAGCACCGACCTAGAGAACTTCGTTGACCCCTTCAATGGCGTACAAGCACTTATTGACAAGGTGTTGGTGACGCCTACTGACCCGGAAATCTCATTTGGTGACGACCCTCTGCGAATGATGCGTGCAGCGCGTTTTGTGAGCCAACATGACTTTGAGATTGAGGCGCAAGTGTTTGCGGCAATGAAGTCAATGGCACAGCGCATTACCGTCGTTTCGGCAGAGCGAGTGCGTGACGAATTGGACTTGATCTTGCTCAGCCCAAACCCTGACGCTGGCCTGCGGATTCTTGTTGATACAGGATTGGCTGATCAGATCTTGCCCGAGCTATCGGGAATGCAAAGCACTGAAGACGAACACAAGTTGCACAAAGATGTTTACGGGCACAGTCTGCAAGTTCTTCGACATGCAGTCGTGCTAGAAGCAGAGCATGAACCCAAACTTGAACCCGATTTGGTTCTTCGCCTAGCTGCTTTGCTTCACGACATAGCAAAACCAGCGACCAAAAAGGTTTCTAAAAATGGTCAAGTTAGCTTTCATCACCATGAGGTAGTTGGGGCCCGTATGGCACGTAATCGTCTTAAAGCATTGCGATACCCGAATGATGTGACTGAGCAGGTTTCTCGACTAGTGGAATTGCATCTGAGGTTTCATGGCTATGCAGACGGTGATTGGACTGATAGCGCCGTTCGGCGATACGTGCGAGATGCAGGTGACCAACTTGTACGGCTACATAAACTCACCAGGGCAGATTGCACGACACGAAATAAGAAGAAAGCGCTGGATCTACAAAAGACTTATTCTGAGTTAGAGCGCAGAATCGCGGCCTTAGCAGCAGAAGAAGAGCTGGCCGCAATCAGACCCGACCTTGATGGTCGACAAATTATGGACATACTCGCGCTACAACCGGGTCGTGAAGTTGGCGAAGCCTACGAATACATGTTGGAGCTAAGGCTTGAGCGCGGGCCAATGACTTTCGAAGATGCTCGTACTGCGTTGCTTGACTGGTGGCAGAAAAGATAGCTCGCCATTGAAATTCCCGTAACATTCGTTTATGGCAAAACCGGCTGAAGTTGCAGGGTTCGATGCGACAGAACCCCGTGGGCTAGTGGATTACGCGTTGCAGCGGCGTTCTGTGCTGGCCGAATTGCCTAGAAGCATGCACGTTCGTGATTCGAACTGCGATGCTGACCCGTACTTAAAGAAGGCTGCGAAGTTTCATGGCGAGAAAACTGAGCGCGTTTGCCCTGTTTGTGAAGATGGTCGTTTAGTCGAGCTTCAGTACGTGTTTGGCGATGAATTAGGCCCGTATTCAGGCAGACTGAAAAGCACCGCTGAATTACGGGCGATGGCCATTCAACATGGGGAGTTTCGGGTTTATGTGGTTGAGGTGTGTCAAGACTGCGGCTGGAACTTCTTGGTCAAGTCGTTTCAGCTTGGTGATGGTGTGCCACGTCGCCCACTTCGTAAGCCCAAAGATTGGATCGATTAACCAAGAGCGGCAGCGTGATTAGTTGAGGGCGCGCGCTTGGCTGTTCGTTCTTTTTGTCGTTCTAGTTGGTGCGGTAGCCGGCGGGGCATTTGCTTTTGCCGTACAAAGAACTGAGATTCCTCAGGCCAGTGATGTTGCGACTGCGCAAGCAACGGTTGTCTATTGGGACGACGGCACCACTGAGCTGGGGCGTTTTGGTGAAGTAAACCGAACTGACGTCGCACTTGGGCAGTTACCGACGCACCTACCTGCTGCGGTCTTAACGGCAGAAGACCGCGATTTCTTCGCACACACTGGCTTCTCGCCAACCGCAATCGCTCGAGCGATCGTGAACAACTTACGTGGTGGCCCTACTCAGGGCGGCTCAACCATCACTCAGCAATACGCGAAGAACGCTTTCTTGACCCAAGATCAAACAGTTGCTCGTAAGGCACGAGAGCTCCTACTTGCAGTGAAGCTCGAGACGCTAGCTAGCAAAGACATAATTCTGGAGAGATACCTAAACACCATTTATTTCGGACGGGGTACCTACGGCGTTCAAGCAGCAGCGCGCGAATATTTCAATAAAGACGCTGCCGACCTTGACGTTTCAGAGGCTGCCTTCTTGGCAGCTGTCATTAGGTCACCTGGAAACTACGACCCGGACTTCAACTTCGAACAAGCAGAATCACGGTGGAATTTCGTACTTGACGGCATGGTGGCTGAACAAGTGCTGCCTGCGGCCGAACGTGAAGGTCTGCGGTTTCCTAAGGTGCGAGCGATTGGTTTAAGGCAAGAGTTCGCAGGCACTCGTGGCTATTTGCTTGAAACAGTTCGGCAGCAGCTCTATGACTTGGGGTTTAGTGAAAGTGATCTAGATTTGCGCGGCCTTCGGGTGACTTCCACTTTCAATCGAGAGAACCAACGGGCATTAGTAAAGGCGGTAAACGACCAAGGCCCTAAGGGTGACACAACTGGTGTGCGGGTGGGTGCGGTTTCGGTGCGTCCAGGCACTGGCGAAATAGTGGCACTTTTCGGCGGTGAGGATTATTTGACTAACCAACTAAACAATGCGACGCAAGCAACCGCCATGGCAGGTTCGACGTTTAAGCCGTTTGCCTTAGTAGCAGCCCTTGAGAATGACATTTCATTACAGTCAAAGTGGGACGGCAGATCGCCAAGGCGGTTCTTCGATTACCGAGTTCGCAATTACGGGAATTTCTCTTACAAAAAGATTCCGCTTTTACAAGCGACGGTTAAGAGTGTGAACACGGTCTACGTGGCACTTGGCTTAGAGGTCGGGCCGAGTGCAGTCAAAGACGTTGCAGTTCGAGCAGGTCTGCCAGCCGACACACCAGGGTTACTTGACAACGCGACCATCGTGTTAGGAAGTGCGAGCCCAACCGCATTAGGTATGGCTAACGCTTATGCCACTTTTGCAGCCGCTGGGGTAAAAAGTGAGACGAGCGCAATCAAAGAAGTAAGAGGTGCCAATGGCGGCTTGCTTTACCAGTTTGAACCTCGTAAAGACCGGGTATTTCAAACCGACGTGATGGCTGATCTCAACTTCGCCCTAGTGCAATCAGTTAGTTCAGGGACGGGGGCGGCAGCGTCTGTGCCCGGGCACCAGGTTGCGGGTAAGACAGGTACTACCGATGACGACATGTCGGCTTGGTTTGTCGGTTACACACCCGAGTTGGCTACGGCTGTCTTTCTATCTAGACAGAACGCAGAAGGTTCGCCGATTTCGTTAAAGGGTGTTGGTGGGCTCGGGTCTGTCACTGGCGGAACCTTCCCCGCGCGAATCTGGGGTGCCTACATGAAGGAGGTCTTGGCAGATCGCCCACCAGTTGCGTTTGCTCCGCCGGCAAACGTTGGTGATACCACCGACACCGATTTGCCGTTACCAGACGATGTTGTCGAGGTAACCGAAGAAGGTTTGTTCCCAGAGACAACACCTGACAACGCAGAAATTACTGATCCGCTTGCGCCCCCGTTCAACGTCATTCCCCCCGTTGAACCGGTGGTTCCCCTACCCGTTACCCCTTAGCTTGGCTTGTATCAATTCGATGTCTTCGTTCATGGTGGCTTCGGCAGTTTCACAAATAGCGTTTGCCTGACAACTAGCAATCGCGACTAATAACTCCTCTACGGGTATCTGACCGCTTAAGAAATTAGCGTGACGATCTCTACCTGAGCCAAAACTATCTTGACTGTTGTTGGCGTGAACGAGGTCAATTCGGCCGGTTATGGCACGAATGGTTTTGCCAAGAGTTCTTAGGTCGATACCTGCAGCCCAAGCGTGACAAGTGTCAACGCAAAAGCCCACGCCAGACTTACCCACTGCCTGCCACAGACTTGTAATGGCATCTAACGTGCGACCCATTGAGAACTTGCCGCTTGCGGAGTTTTCAATAAATAGCGGCGCGCTTAATTCAAGCGTGGTGACACCCTTGTGCCAGTTTTCGTAACCGGCAGCAGGGTCGTCATCTTTGGTTACGTGTCCTGCGTGCACGACGACACCGGCTGAGTTGAATTCTGCGGCGGTGTCTAGTGTTGATTGCAGCAATTTGCGGCTTGGTATTCGGATCCGGTTGTTTGTGCTGGCCACATTTATGACGTAGGGCGCGTGAACGTAAAGTGCCACACCGGCGGCTTCGGCGGCGTCTTTGAGCGCAGAGGTGCCACCGGGCATCGCGACCGCAGGTTTGGCCCATGACGTGGGGTCGCCTAAATTGATTTGCAGGCAATTCGCGCCAAATCGA
>Ga0194129_10003247_pt1 | contig 22821 bp, 22 predicted proteins | sample TA2KigCa35mmetaG_FD_150862 | JGI IMG/M metagenome (GOLD analysis project Ga0194129, IMG submission 150862) | Freshwater microbial communities from Lake Tanganyika, Tanzania - TA2015038 Kigoma Deep Cast 35m | ecosystem: Environmental > Aquatic > Freshwater > Lake | place: Tanzania: Lake...
TTAATGGCCGGAGTTTACTTTTGGTATCCGAAAATAACAGGCCGTTTTATGAGCGATACGCTGGGAAAAATTCACTTCTGGTTGTCGGTTATAGCAATTAACGGGGTCTTCATGCCGATGTTCTTTATGGGAATGGCTGGAGTTTCTCGTCGGCTCTATGATCAAACTATTTACGCTCACGGAGCTGCAGCCCAACCTCTTAACGTAATCATGTCGGTTTCGGCCTGGATTCTGGCCGTAGCTCAGTTGCCTTTTCTTTACAACATGGCTACCAGTTGGAAGACGGGCAAGAAGGTAGATTCCAATAATCCTTGGGGTGGAACCACTCTTGAGTGGGCAGCTAGTTCCCCACCTCCCCATGAAAACTTCCCTACTCCCGTAGAAGTTTATAGAGCACCCTATGAATATTCTCCAAATAAAAAACTTTTACCCCAATTTGTACAGGAGGCTTAATGTCAGCGCTTATTCCTTATATCGATGAACCACATCCAGTCACCGGAGTGACTAATGCTAAACTAGGAATCTGGTTATTCTTGGCCTCGGAAGTTATGCTTTTTGGAGCTTTGTTCTCCACTCTAATTATTATGAGAAGCTCAGCAACCGACTGGCCAGCTCACGGATCTGATGTTCTCAATGTTCCGCTAGCTACTCTAAATACAGTATTTCTGATCGCTTCGAGTGTGACGATCGTACTTTCTTGGGCCGCTCTTAAAATGAAAGATCTTAAGAAGTTTAAACTTAACATGGGAATTACCATTCTATTATCCTTTGGCTTCCTAGTGATTAAATACATCGAATACTCGAGCAAATTTCATCACGAACACTTTCCCTCTACCAGCACATTCTATGCGGTGTACTTCACTTTGACCGGACTTCATGGGCTTCACGTTATAGGTGGGATTATCGCCAATTCATATTTATTGGGCCCGGGTAGCAAAATGTGGCTCACCGAGCCCGAAAGATTTACGGGCCGTATCGAATGCGCTGGTCTCTATTGGCACTTCGTTGACTTAGTATGGATCTTTTTGTTTCCAGCTTTGTACTTGTTATAATTTGTATACAACTTTAAGGAGAACTCAGCATGAGCCATGGCGAAATGACGGTTGAAGAGGTTAAAAAACACGTAAAAAAATATTACATTGTGTTCGGTGCTCTACTTTGTTTGACAATTGTTACGGTAGGAATCTCTTATTTGCACTTGCCTAGCCTTCACGCAATCATACTTGCCATGATTGTTGCAAGTATGAAAGGTGGATTGGTAGCTGCCTACTTTATGCATTTAATTGATGAGAAAAAGATCATTTACAGCATGTTGTGGCTAACGCTAGTTCTTTTTGGTTTTTGTATGTTAATCCCATTGTTTACCCTTCATGGGAGTTTTAATTAACTAATAAGGGGTTTAGGAGATAGTAGTTTTATGTCTCTCAAAGCATTTCACACACTCTTCATCGTTATCAGTTTTCTTTTCGCCACCTACTTTGGTGGCTGGTGTTTTTCTCAATACAGCTCCGGAGAAAGTCAATGGATGCTCTTGGCAACCTTAGGATCTTTTTCAGTTGCTTCCGCTTTAGGAATTTATTTAGTGTGGTTTCTAAAACGCTATAAACATATTGGCTTCTTGTCTTTAGCATTCTTTCTTCTCTCATATTCTTCAAATCTTTTGGCCTGCTCGGTTTGTTTAGGAGATCCCAACTCTCCAATGGTGAAAAGTGTGAATAGTGGCGTCCTATTTCTGTTGGTAGTCGTCGGAGGAGTTCTAGTGGGATTCGCATCCCTATTTCTCTTCTGGAGAAAAAAAGAAATTCAAAAAATGCAGCTTTCGGCTACTTGATTTTAGTCGAAACGATGAGACGATAATTGGGCTCATTCTTATAAGGTGAAAGAGAACTCAGCAGAGTCCTCTCATCACCAGATATCCATAGGTTTTCAGTCGTTATACTGGCCTGTTCCACCTTATTAAAAAAAGTGATTTCTGTTTTATCTCTTAAGTTATGCAAACTTAAACCCTCTCCGTTTTTCCAGGTGGCAAATATGGGATGTCTGGGGGAAATGAAAATCGGAGTTTTTCCATTGAAATTGTAGTAAGCACACTCACCCGGTTTATCCCAAAATAGATTTCTTTTTGGATCTGAAAGATGAAAAGCGAAAGCATCAGTCCCATCAACATTAAAATAGTAGAAATTTATAATTGGCCCGATTTGAGAAACAGGATAAGAAGTCACTTCTTCGAAGGGACAGGCTCGATTTCCAGCGACTGTATTGACCGCCATCCGATAAACCATTACCCGATCCTCAAATAGACCGCTCTTGATGGCCGTAAAATAGAGGTAAGGAAATAAATTTCCTTTAGCTAACTTTAGGTTTTTGCCGACCCCCCCAGGGAGGCTGCACTGTCTGCGCGAAGATTTGTTCGATTCATAAGTAAGAAAGCTAAAATTATATCTTCCGGGAAATAACAGGTACGGGTCTTCCTGCCAAAAAGCCTCAAGGGAAAAAATATCGTTATCATCCAAAAAGAGGTGTTCTACTACTCTGTTAGGTTGAGCAAAGGATCGCCAAAACGGATCGGTCACGGAATCTAGAAAATAAGTGGCTTCAGAGGTTAGAATACGCCCCTTGTTTTCTTCAAACACTCGAGAAATTTTCACTGACGAATAGCTTAAATGCCTATCATGTTGGTTGCTTAAAGCGAGAGCGCGGATCTGATTTCTATGATTACGATATACAATCTGATTTGTTTTTTCTAGCAGTACAAAGTCCCTCACGGAGCCGCTCGATTGTAAGATTTGCTGTTTTAAAGAAACATCTTTTGAAATATTAGCAAACGGGGTTCCACCGTCACTGCCTAAACACCGAAGGTTCTCTGCTAGGGAAACCTGGGACAAAACTACTAAGAATAAACCACCTAGATAGCTCATGTTAAATTTCATACTATCTCCTCAATCAGTTTAACGTCACCGGCGTATTCGTAGTAAAGGCCTTTTTTGGCCACTTTGGGACTGTTAATCCCAAGTTTTTTAAAACCTTTTTTCACCTGATGTATATGATAATAAATAATGCTGTCATCAGTTTCAGGAAGGTACTCCCGATCGAAAAGAATTTTGATGATTTGTTGCTTAGTAAGCTTTCTTTCAAGTAACAAAAACTTAGTAAGTCTATCGATAGGTTGAGACTCATCAAACTCGACTTCAGAATCACAAAAGCGAAGAAAATTGCTCCTGCCTTTGGTAACAAGGACCAGACTAGCTTCAGGATATTGATTGGCAAAGGATTCCTGCAGCGAGGCTAATTGTCTCTTGATCGTTCTAAGCGGCAACTCTTTGGAGAGTTGAAGAACCTCAACCAGAATCTGTCTAGCCAAATCCGTTTTGCCCCATTTTCGATAAAGCCCAATAAAAATCATTTTGGCCGTAAAATAAGAATACCAATCCTCCGCGGGCCTGAATGCCTCAAGAAGACGAATCAAAACTCTCTCAGATTCACAGAAACTTCCCTCATCCCTCAAAACCTTTGCCTTCCAGGTCTCTAAAAGATTTGCCAATTGTTTATCTTGAATATCTTCTATGGAGAAAATGAGTTTTCTGACAGCTGCGATATCATTTGAGAGTGAATCGTAGCAATATGCGAGGGTCATCTTAGCTTTTGCAGCAAAATCTCCGGTTGGATATTTTTTTAAAAATGTTTCAAGAATTTCAACGGCTCTCTTTGTCTGTGCGGGTTCGGAGTTTACATAGACCATCGCCAACTGATAGGAGATTAAAGGACAGTCCATTTTCGGTTCTAACTTCTCAAGTTCAGCTAGATAAAAATTTAATTCCTGTTTTTTATCAAGCTCACTAAGGACTCTTATAAAAATTCCGATAAACTCACTGTGCTCTCTTTCAGGCTTAAACGGCAGGCGATCGAAAAATCGGCGCAAAATATTGTAAGCATCGATTAACTTGAGTTGGTAAAAGTACTCCTTTGCTCTCTCAAGTTCTTTTAGCGTTTTGTTTTCCATTAGATTAAGTTTTACCTTAAATTCCTATTTGGCAACTTTAATAGCCTAACACAGCCCAGCTTCAAGGCAGAGAAAAAAAATAGTTCTGGCCAGCTGAGCCATTAATGCATTGAGATGGTTGCAACACTTGTTAACGGGAAAACTTTATCTCGTGGAAACTATTTGTGTTTTTTTTTAAACTATTCCTTGTCTAGTACTTTTCTTTTTTTATCTCAAACAAATTAATTTTTGATGGGGCGAAATAACCCCATCTAAAAAGGAGGTGAACCCATGCTAAGGCTACCAGCGTCTGTCTTGGTGTTAACCTTTTTTCTTGCCTTAGTGGCATGGGGAAGAAATCAGGACATGAAAATTTTTTCAGTCCGCGTTTCTACTAAAGATGCTTCCGAAAGAAATTCTATAGCCAATGCAGGAATTGCAATTGATAAAGTTTTTTCTGATTCAGTAGCCTTCATTGGAACTGAAATCGAAATAGATAAAGTTAAGAGTCTTGGACTTAAATACAAAGTAAACAATATTTCCACACGAAAACTCGATTTTCCAAGCAGTGATCAAGCTTTTCATAACTATTCCGAAATGATTCAAGCCTTAGATTCAATTCAAAATAAATATCCGAATATCGCTTCCAGATTTAGCATCGGAAAGAGTTTGGAAGGAAGAGAGTTAGCAGGTATTAGACTTTCTCGAAGTAAAAACCAAGACTCGCTCCCTACTGCGATTTTTATGGGGTGTCATCATTCAAGAGAGCATTTAAGCGTCGAAGTCCCTTTAAAATTAGCCCAATACTTGGCAAGCCAATACGAGACTGACGTTCGTATACGCAACTTGTTAGACAATAGAGAGGTTTTAATTGTACCTATGATCAACCCGGATGGGGCAGAATACGATATTAGCTCCAACGATTATAAATACTGGAGAAAAAACAGAAGAAAAAATGTCGATGGAACTTACGGAGTTGATCTGAATAGAAATTACTCAAAGGGATTTGGAGGATCCGGTTCAAGTAATTCGCCTTCAAGCGATATTTTTCACGGTCCACAAGCCTTCTCCGAACCCGAAACTCAAGCCGTTAGAGATTGGGTCAGAAGTCGAAAGAAAACAACCGTTTTACTTTCGTTTCATACCTTTAGCGAGCTAGTCCTCTGGCCTTTTGGTCACACTAATGATCAAGTTCCAAGTCAAATTGACCAACAAGTATTTGAGACCATGGGAAAGAAGATGGCCTCTTGGAATAAATACACCCCACAAAAATCAAGCGACCTTTATTTAGCGTCCGGAGACACAACAGACTGGGCTTATGATGAACTCAAAATATTTGCATTCACCTTTGAACTTTCACCCGACTCGATGTTTGCTGGAGGTTTTTATCCTGGAGCAAGTGCTATCGAACCAACTTTCAAAGCGAATATCGAACCCTCGCTTTACCTAATCGAAAAAGCTGAAAACCCATACGCCGTTCTAAAAGAACAAAAAGATCCTTTGCAGCTTATCCCTTAAATGACCGACTACAATCTAAATAGATTCTGTCGCTTTTCACGACATAACTTATACAGCTGTATATTAGATTTTTTTTGGGGGTCTATAATTTTTACTATCTTAAGTTTTCTCAATTTACTCAAAAACAGTTTATTCAAACACCGAAAGGGCTAACGATGTCGATTCACTTTTTAATTGGTGCCATTCTAATCTCTTTTTCGACAATGATTCATGCCTCGGTTCGAGGTCCTTACTTAGTAGATTCAAAAGGATTAGTGAAGGGCTCTTACAGCCGAAGCCTGTGCGGAGCAAATGATATGATTCCTATGATCAGCTCTGACAGTGAACTTCAACAGATGGGAACTCCCATCGGCATTTATGAAGCTGATATTGACGGATCAAGAGGATACTGTACCGGAACTCTGATTACTAAAGATCTTTTCTTAACGGCTCAACACTGCGCGGCTGCTTGTAGCGGTATTAAAGTTACCTTTGGTTACCTGAGCAAAAAACGTGAAGAGTCGTTTAAGTGCAAGGAAATTGTTGAAGAGGGAGATACCAGTTACGAAAACGATTACCTCATCGTTCGTTTGGAGGGAAACCCGGGAGTCCAATGGGGATGGTATGACGTTACCGCAAAACCGGTTGCGGAAGGATCTGAACTTCTAATGATTCATCACCCCAAAGCCACTCCAATGAAAGTTTCTCAAAAAAATTGTGTCCTCGTAAAAGAAGAGGATTACTTTTTAAAACATCGTTGTGACACACAACCCGGAAGCTCCGGGTCGGCTATCTTTTTACCCAATTACGATAAGCCGGAAGAAACCCGAATTGTAGGGGTTCACACCTTAGGAGGCTGTGATGAGGATGAAGCTTCGAGTAATAGTGGCCCCTCAATGCGTCATTTAGTTGATATCAGCCCCACTTTGAAGGCTATAGCTAAATAAACACACAACTTGATCCTAGATTGCGATATGCGTCACCTTGTAAAATAAGTTTGGCGGCAATATTTCTAGGCATTTTTTATCATCTTAAAAATTTAGCAATCTTTTTCATTGAATCGGTGAACCATGATCAAAGGTATCATTTTCGATTTAGATGGAGTTCTAGTTGATGCAGTAGACTGGCATTTTAAAGCATTAAACCGCGCACTCAATCTTTTTGGTTATGCTATCGATGAAACTGAACACAAAGAAAAATTTGATGGCCTACCCACGGCTAAGAAGCTTGAGATATTATCCGAGACCAAGGGGCTTCCCCGAAATCTACATTCCTTCATTTCCGATCAGAAACAGACCTATACGTTAGAAACGATAAAAAAGAACTGCAAAGCCTGCCCAACCATCACCGAACTTCTCTACTCTTTGAAAGAACGCGGCTATACGTTAGCAGTCGCTTCTAATAGTGTTAAACAAACGATTCACTCAGTATTAGATCAAATGAGAATTACCTCTTATTTTGACGTGATCCTTTCAAGACAAGATGTGGCTCGTGGAAAACCGCACCCGGATATTTTTTATCGTGCGATAGAATTAATGAACTTGGGTTCTAATGAGGCTCTCATTATCGAAGACTCAAAGCCAGGTATAATTGCGGCCAATCAAGTGACTCCTCATGTTCTTGTCGTTAAGACGCCACACGAAGTTAACTTATCCAATATTAATTCTGTCCTAAACAGAATCGAACAAACGGCGGTTCCAAGTTCTCTTTTACCGAAGCGGCACAATCCGCTTATTCAAATAGTTGTTCCCATGGCCGGTTTAGGAACTCGATTTCAGGCCGCCGGATATTCGGATGCCAAGCCTTTTATCCCCGTTCTCAATAAACCCATGATCCAATGGGTTGTTGAAAATATGACGCCTTCTCAGTGGCTGCACAACTTCACATTTTTGTGTCATAAAAATCACATCAAAAATCCTAGCTACAAAAGTAGTTTGAACTCTATTGCTCCCAAATCTCAAATTGTTTCGGTGTTAGAAACGACGGAAGGGGCAGCTTGCACCGTTTTGCTTGGTGTTGATAAACTTAACCCTAGCCAACCTTTAATTCTGGCCAACTCAGACCAGTGGGTCGATATCCCCATAGACGACTTTATCGAGGACGCTATCACCTCCGGGTGTGATGGCTCAATCATGACCTTTAAAGCGACGGAAGATAAATGGAGCTACGCCCGTTTAAACAAAATGGGGAGAGTTGTTGAAGTCGCAGAGAAAGTTCCTATTAGTGAACACGCCACAGTGGGCATCTACTATTTTAAACATGCGCAGGATTTCATTGAGGCTGCTTTCTCAATGATAAGAAAAAACATAAGGACCAAAGGAGAGTTCTACGTTTGCCCGGTCTATAACGAACTTATCTCTGCCAATAAACGAGTTAAGATTTTTGAAATTGATAAGGAAAAGATGCATGGCTTAGGAACTCCAGAAGACCTAAAATCCTTTATCAAGTGGCATGAAGATAAGCCCTTTCAGCCTCAAAATAATTTCATTGATCCCCTCACAAAAAACATGTAAATATTCTGCGGATTCGGGTAAAAATTACATACCCAAGACGCAAGGATATGAAAATGGAAAGCCTCTCACCAACTCAAGAAGCCATTGGAATTACAAGGTTTTTAACTCAAGACCCCAACATTTTGTCCCTACTACAAATGGTCGGTAAGATTGCCCCTTCAGATGCCACGGTCCTCATTCAGGGGGAGAGCGGCACGGGTAAGGAACTGATTGCAAAACGCATTCATGAGCTTTCTAAGCGTTCTTCAAAAAATTTGGTGAGCCTCAACTGTGGAGCGATTCAGGAAACCCTTCTTCTCTCTGAACTCTTTGGGCATGAAAAAGGGGCTTTCACCGGAGCTATCCACCAAAAAAAAGGGCTAGTCGAAATCGCCAATGGCGGGACTTTATTTTTAGATGAAATCGGAGAAATGGGATTAGAAGCCCAGGCCAAGTTATTACGCTTTCTTCAAGAGGGAGAAATTTATCGGGTTGGCGGAAAAGCTCCCATCAAAGTAAATGTCAGAATTGTCTCTGCTACGAATCGGGATCTCGAAACCCAAGTTAGAAATGGAAAGTTTAGAGAGGATCTTTTTTATCGCTTAAACACGGTAACCTTGCGAATCGCCCCTCTTAGAAAGCGGCCGGGCGATGTGGCTTTGCTTATCGAGCACTTTCTTAAAGACGACAAACTGGGCATTAGCATTGTGAAGTCGGTATCGCCTAAAGCGATGGAAATTCTTAAAGCCTACCCTTGGCCTGGAAATGTTCGTGAACTCCAAAACACGGTAGAACGCTTCAAGATTCTCGGGGAATCTGAGGTCATTACCGAAAACGACATTCCTTTTAACATTAAAAATACGAGTCAAATTTCCGAAGCCGATAACTTTGACGATTCCACAACCTTACTTTTGTCCCAAGTCGAAAAAAGACACATCATGAAAGTGTTAAATCACTTCAAAGGAAACAAAACCAAAGCAGCAGATGCTTTAGGTATTACGGTTAAGACTCTTTACAATAAATTAGCAAGTTACGAGACTTCGGTGGGCCAGAGTGTTTCTCCTGCGGAGTTGACGCACTAAAATCAATTTTTTGAATCTTTTAGCAGTTATTCATGTAGTGTCCGAGAAGGAATGCCGGATTTCTGCTAGATAAATGGTAAACGTCAAAGTTTTTCCAAAATAAACCCTCCAATCTCCGCTGCGATCTCTCTTTTTGATTTCAATCTTTTCATTCTCCCATCCCTAGTGAAAAAAATCGCCGGATGTGAGTCAGATTTAATTTGAGATAGAAAGTTTAAACAAAGGGCGTCAGCCGATTTAACTTTCATGTTATCGAGCGCAAATTTTTTAACCTTCTCCTCACTCACCGGCTTCCACTCGAGCTTAAAAGCTATTTTCTTGATTTTCGGAAATCGACGACTGATTTCGTCAATAATCTTTACGGTGGGGACTAACTCAACTTTCCAGTTTTGTTTTGAGGAAACCTTTCCAAACCTTGCTTTTTTAGGCTCGAAATCCAAAACGGCTGCGGACAACACCGCAAACTGAGGCCCTTCTTTACGACAAATCTCCATGACCGCTTTATGCATTTCTCCTACTGTCTGAATCTTAATTACTTTTGTTTTTTTAAGTTGGTGAAAAGGGGCTTCACAGGGGCCCACAACTGCTATGACCTTGCCGATTTTTTTTTCTAGGAATCGACAAATCTCATATCCTAGCTGTCCGGAGGAGTAATTAGAGAGGTACCTGACTTTGTCTAAATAAGCTCGAGTCGGCCCCGCAGTGACCAAGACGGTTAGAGATTTTGTACCTTTCTTCACGATGGGGGCCCCCAATATGATTAACTCTCATTTTTTTCTTAACTTTTTAGTCACCTTTACCGATGTCTAATTGAGAGTCGAATTCCTACCATCTAACTCAAGGAAGAGGAACCAGACTAACGCATTTCATCAAGAATACTAATCACAAGAAGATTTACTCATTCTGCAAAAAATTTTTGCCCGAAATGAGCAACGCATTAATCTGGTCCTCATAGACCTATTGCCGTTGGTGTATCTTACTATAAGTGTTAATAATTTTGTTTGTCCACCCTCTTTTACAACGCCCCGAATCACAATTCAACTAACGCAAATAGTCGATTATTTTTACTAAACTAATCTTAACTCGCGTCGAATGGTTCAGTAGCTGAACCAGTTATTTTAAGCAATACCGCTCTAGAATAGCTAATTCAGTTAAGCCAGACGGATTGGCAGAATGCTTCTCAAATAAATAAGAAAAGCTAACCTCAAGGAAGGAGGTGTTTAGAAGTTGATTGGAGGATAGTCCAATGGGATTGCAAATTAACACTAATGAAGTCTCTTTAGCTGCACAACGTAACTTGGAGATTACAGATCGGCGCTTCAAGGGAACTGTGCAACGCTTAGCAAGTGGTTCGAGAATTGTTCAAGCCTCCGATGACCCCGCGGGACTTGCCATCTCTGACAGCTTAGAGGCCACTATCCGAAGCATAGGAGCCGCAACCCGCAATGCACAAGATGGAATTTCTCTCATCCAAGTCTACGAGGGTGGTACTACTGAGATTAATAATATGCTCGTTAGAATGCGGGAACTAGCTATCCAGTCCGCTTCAGACTCGATTGGAGATCGAGAGCGAGCGATGCTAGACAATGAGGTTCAACAACTAAAAGAAGAGATCGATCGTCTAGCTAGCTCCACCAAGTTTAATGGCCAGCAACTCCTCTCAGGAGAAGCTATTAATATCGAATTCCAGGTGGGCTCAAACAATGAAGACGATGTTGACCGCATTCGGTTTAATCCCGGAGACACCAATTTAAAAACAACCGCTTTAGGAGTCTCCGGCTTTAACGTCATTGACCGGGATGATGCTAGAGATGGATTGGAAAAGATCGATGAAGCTTTAACAAAGGTCAATGAAGTCAGAGCGCGAGTGGGTGCTTCTCAAAGCCGCCTGCAAACTACAATTTCCGCTCAGCAAATTTTCAACGAAAACTTAATGGCGGCGAAATCAAGAATTCGGGATGCCGACATGGCCAAAGAAACAACGGCCTTAACTAGAGATTCGATCTTAAGACAGGCCGGAGTGGCCGTGTTAACCCAAGCCAATCAGACCCCGGCTTTAGCACTCTCGCTACTGCGAGCCCAGTAATAGGGATCTTTCAGGCTAGGAAATAAAAGTAGTTTTATGGTGCGTGTCATTTCTTGGAGAGTGGTACAATTTTTTAATACCCCCCAAAAGGATCGATGACACCCATTAAAAATCAAAATGCTATCACAGTTCCTGTTACTTATTCGGGGGCTTATCTTTTTCAAGCTCCACATCAACTTCAGTTAACCGTCGATAAAGAATTAGCAGTTGTATTTTGCCTCAAAGGTTTACCTGCTGTGGGACTAGTTCTTTACCAATCAGATCTTTCTCTTAAAGAACTTTTAAGTGAGCTGGAACTACTTCATCTCAAAATTAAATCCAAACTTAAAATTCACACAAACCAAATAACACTTAAACTCTTCGGTCTCTCGACAGGAGCCTTTCACATATTTGATATCCTCAAAGAGTGGGCGGATAATTTGGGTATCGCAATTTCGGTGACTGAACTGGGAAAACGGATGGTTCGCAATCTTGTCATCGATTGCGAAACGGGCTTAGTCGCTATGACCTTGGGAGAGTTGAATAGTCAAAATTCCGAACCTGTGTTTCTTAAGACAGGAACTGCCAGAGCCCGAATTCCGTTAGCCAAGATTCATAATAAAATTCTCATTTTGACTCATAACCAAGTACAACGCCAGTTAACTAAAGCCGCAGTGGAAGAACACCCAGCCTGGGCGGCTGAAGTTATTGAGGATGTAAAAACTTTCCTTAAAACTTCTCTTTCAAAAGATGCGACCTGGTCAGTCGTTTTGTGTTTCGAAGATCTTTCTAAAGAAAAAGGGATGGCTGAGTTTATTTCCCAACTCAAGTTAAATCATCCTTCCACCGAAATTCGTTGGGTAGGAGCTGAGCTTCCCCAATTCTTAGAAGAAACCCAGATTAAGCTTTTACCTCCTATCGATTATGCCCTACTCCCCGATTTTAAGAAAATGCTGAAACGAGCTGTGTTTGATGCAAATTTAGCTATGAATTTTGAAACGGTTAAACTTTCCCGCTCAAAAAGTAAGTAATCACATCTCTTGGCTTGGAGCCGGTGCCTGAGGCGAAGCTTTCAACTTAACTCGAACACTTTGTTTAGATTTCCCCCTTACGAAGTAAACCAGTACTGAGTCGTCGACCTTTTTCTCTGCAAGATAATCAAAAATATCTCTCATCGATGAGATGGGAGTCTCATCGATTTGATAGACTACATCCCCACCTATAGGAATTCGCCTAAATCCGTAAACCAACTCTCGGTTCGCCGGTTTTAGACCCGCCGATTTAGCAGAACTTTGGGCATAAACTTCGGTCAGCATTACTCCCCGAGGTGTAGGAATCCCCAAGCTATTAAAAAGAGTAGGGCTCAAACCTACACCATCAATCCCTAACTCGGGCCTAAGGACTCTACCCAACTTAATGAGCTGATCGGTAATCATTCGAACCGTTTTTACGTTAATGGCAAAGCCAATTCCTTCACTCCCTCCACTTCGCGAAACGATTTGAGCATTGATTCCGATTAATCTTCCACTGCTATCCATCAATGGTCCACCGGAATTGCCGGGATTAATGGCAGCATCCGTCTGAATAATATCTTTAATCAGTCGATCGGTCTGCGTTCGAATATCTCTTCCCAGAGAAGAAATAACACCGACCGTTAAGGAGCCCCCCAAGCCGAAGGGATTACCGATCGCCAAAACCTTCTGCCCTACAGCTAAAATATCGGAAGCCGCAAATTCTAAAGCCGTCAGTTTTTTTCCTTTAGGGTCGATTTTTAATACCGCAAGATCGGAGTCGGGATCAGTTCCCACAACTTTAGCTGGAAATTGGGTTTTGTCCGACAATGTCACTTCTACATTTTGCGCATTCCCCACCACATGATCATTGGTCACTATATAACCCTCAGGACTGATGACAGCTCCACTGCCGACCCCCTTCTGAGGCACAATATCAAAAAAGAAATCTCGGGTGAGAGTCACTGCAGTGATATTCACAACGGCTGGATTACACTTTTGATAAATCTCGACATTATTTTGCTCATCCGCCAATCGCCCAAAAGCAGGGAAAGAGATTAATGCTAAACTAATAGTCCACTTACTGAATCGCGTCGATTTTAGCTGCCAAAATGAAATCATTTTCAGTTAACCCCTTAACGGTGTGTGTCCACAAAGTTAAAATAACTTTGTTATAATAAATCCCAATATCGGGATGGTGATCCTCTTGTTCTGCCAATTGAGCCACTTGATTGACAAAGGATATCGCGTTTTTAAAGTTCTTAAAAACGTATTCTTTCTCAATAGTTAGGTCTTTTTTAGCCCAGCCCGCTAATTCGCTGAGATATTGAGTTACAACCGAATTAGAGAGTGCAAGGGTTTGCGAAGAACATGGGGAACATTTCCTATTCAAAAAAGTAGCTCGATTCATTCGGTTAGTTTTCCTAACCAGAACTGAAAATTCAATCATTTTTCTAGAATTTTCAAAAGGGGTTTCGTTGACTTAACTACCCTAAATCACTAAGCTCTGCCCGTAATTAAACGTCTTTTTTTGGTAGGAGTTTTCTATGTCGACCGGCGAAAAAATTAGCTTTTCAAATAACAACCAAATCCAGGTTCCAAACTTTCCCATTATCCCTTTTATTGAAGGGGATGGTACCGGTCCGGATATCTGGGCAGCCTCTCAACGAGTTTTTGATGCAGCTGTTAAAAAAGTTTATGCTGGAAAAAAAGGGATCGTCTGGAAAGAGGTCTTAGCTGGAGAAAAATCTTTTAAATTAACTCAAAACTGGCTGCCCGAAGAGACGTTAGCCACCATTAAAGAACATCACGTTGCCATCAAAGGGCCCTTAACCACTCCAGTGGGAGGGGGAATCAGATCCTTGAACGTTTCTCTTAGACAAATGTTAGATCTTTATTCCTGTGTGCGCCCGGTGCGATACTTCACGGGAGTTCCTAGTCCGGTCAAAGAACCTCAAAAAGTCGACATGGTGATTTTCAGAGAAAATATTGAAGATGTTTATGCCGGTATCGAATGGAAGAGCGGCTCTCCTGAAGCCAAGAAGGTCATAGATTTTCTGACAGGTGAAATGAAGGCAAAAATTCGTCCTAGTTCCGGAATCGGTATTAAGCCCATCAGCCCGGAAGGGTCTTCTCGTCTGGTTAGAATGGCTATCCAATACGCCATCCAACATAACAAACCTAGTGTTACCTTGGTTCATAAGGGCAACATCATGAAGTTTACCGAAGGAGCCTTTAAAGATTGGGGTTATGCCGTCGCCAAAGAAGAATTTAGTAAAGAGACAATTAGCGAAGCTGAAGTTTGGGATCAACACGGCGGCAAAGTTCCCGCTGGAAAAATTATGATCAAAGACCGTATTGCCGACAGTATGTTCCAACAAGTGTTATTGCGCCCTGAAGAATATTCCGTCATCGCTACGACCAACCTAAATGGGGATTACTTAAGTGATGCTCTCGCCGCTCAAGTCGGTGGGTTAGGCATCGGCCCAGGGGCCAACATAGGTGACAAACATGCCGTATTTGAAGCGACACACGGAACGGCTCCTAAATACGCAGGGCAAGACAAAGTTAATCCCGGCTCGGTGATCCTAAGCGGTGTCATGATGTTCGAATATCTGCACTGGCAGGAAGCTGCTGATGCCATCATCAAAGCTATGGAAAAAACCATTCAAAGCAAAGTGGTGACCTATGATTTTGCTCGTCTGATCAAAGACGCCAAAGAGGTCAAGTGCTCTGAATTTGCAAATGCAATAATTTCAAATCTCTAATCAGAAAGAGGCAACTCATGAAACGACCTAAAATTACTATCGTAGGCGCTGGAAATGTTGGAGCTACTGCGGCTCATTGGTGCGCGAGCAAAGAGCTAGGTGATGTCGTACTCGTCGACATTATGGAAGGTATCCCTCAGGGGAAAGCTCTGGATCTACTTCAATCAGGTCCCGTAGAGGGCTTTGACTGTCGAATCATTGGCTCAAATGACTATGCAGCCACCGAAAATTCGGATGTTGTCGTCATCACGGCAGGGCTTCCTCGAAAACCAGGAATGAGTCGCGACGATCTTTTAAAAACCAATGCTAAAATCGTAGGAGATGTCACAGAGAAGGTTGTTAAGTATTCTCCAAAATCCACCCTTCTTGTCGTTTCAAATCCCCTCGATGCGATGGCCTATGTAGCTAAAAAAGTGAGCGGCTTTCCAAGAAATCGAGTCATCGGAATGGCTGGAGTTTTAGATTCTGCTCGATTTAAAACATTCGTAGCTGAAGCGGCCAATGTCAGCGTTGAAGATGTGCATGGATTTGTTTACGGAGGACACGGAGACACGATGGTACCGATGACTCGCTTCTGTTCAATCAGCGGAGTTCCATTGGAAACCTTTCTTTCCAAAGAAAAAATCGACCAGATCGTTGAGAGAACCAAAAACGGTGGAATTGAAATCGTAAACTACTTAAAAGCCGGATCTGCCTATTACGCACCCTCTGCTTCAGTGGTTCAAATGGTAGAAGCTATCGTGAGAGATAAGAAGCGCGTTCTTCCTTGTGCCGTAGAACTTGAAGGGGAATATGGCATCAAAGGTCTTTTCGTAGGGGTTCTAGCAAAACTAGGAACGAACGGAATGGAACAAGTTGTTGAGCTTCAACTTAACGATACCGAAAAAACTCTGCTTAATAAATCGGCCGATGCAGTTCGTGCCCTTATTCAAGTTCTGGAAGGAAAATAAGAATGAAAATTCACGAATATCAGGCGAAAGAACTCTTTCGCAAATATCAAATTGCGGTCCCCAATGGGAAACCTGCTTTCACCGTGGATGAGGCCTTAACAGTCGCCAAGTCTCTCTCGAACACCGGCCCTTGGGTCGTCAAAGCTCAAATTCATGCCGGAGGAAGGGGCAAGGGTGGCGGAGTCAAAGTTGCTAAGACGATGGATGAGGTAAAAACCTACGCTCAATCGATCTTGGGAATGACTCTAGTCACTCATCAAACAGGTCCCGAAGGAAAAATCGTCAAAAGACTTCTGGTTGAAGATGGCTGTAACATTGCCGCTGAATATTATGTTGCCGTTACTCTAGATCGAACAACATCTCAGTTAGTCATCATGGCAAGTCCTGCGGGTGGAATGGACATTGAACATGTAGCTGCCACAACACCTGAAAAGATCTTTAAAGAGTGGGTAAACCCGATTGCGGGGCTTCGAGATTTTCAATGTCGAGATCTTGCGATGAAAATGGGTTTTGCCGGTCCTCAAGCCAAAGCGTTCACCGATATTTTAAAGAAGCTCATTAGACTCTTTATCGAATCGGATTGCAGCTTGGCAGAAATCAACCCTCTCACAGTCACAAAAGAAGGAAACGTTCTGGCTCTCGATGCAAAAGTAGACTTTGATGAAAATGCACTCTTTCGTCACCCAAGTTTCACCGAGCTAAGAGATCAAAACGAAGAGGACCCAAACGAAACCCAGGCAAAGAAATTTGATCTAAGCTACATCAGTCTCGATGGAAACATCGGATGTATGGTTAATGGAGCCGGTCTTGCGATGGCCACGATGGACATCATCAAACATGAAGGTGGCAGTCCCGCCAATTTCTTAGATGTCGGCGGCGGCGCAACTCAAGAGAAAGTCACCGAGGCTTTTAAGATCATTTTATCCGACACCAAGGTAAAGGCTGTTTTGGTTAACATTTTTGGCGGTATCATGAAGTGCGATATCGTCGCTAATGGAATCATTGCTGCTGCTAAGCAACTCAATCTTACAGTTCCGTTAGTCGTTCGACTTGAAGGCACTAACGTAGATCTTGGTAAAAAGCTACTCAATGAATCCGGACTCAAACTTGAAACGGCCAACGGCATGAAAGAAGCCGCACAAAAAGTAGTTGCCGCTGCAGGAGGAAGAAAATGAGTATTCTCGTTGGTAAAAACACTCGTCTTATCGTTCAAGGAATTACCGGACAGGCCGGTGCGTTCCACACCAAACAATGTAAGGAATATGGAACAAATGTCGTGGGTGGAGTGACTCCCGGAAAAGGGGGAGAAACACTCGAGGGAATTCCTATTTTTAACAATGTCAGGGACGCTGTAGATAAAACAAAAGCTAACGCTACAATGATTTATGTACCGGCCCCCTTTGCAGCGGACGCTATCGTAGAAGCTGCAGATGCCGGCATTGAGCTCATCATTTGTATCACGGAAGGAATACCCGTGATGGACATGATTGGTGTAAAACAATATCTTAAAACAACCAAGAGCCTTCTCGTTGGACCGAACTGTCCCGGTGTGATTACTCCCGGAGAGTGTAAAATCGGAATCATGCCTGGATACATTCACAAACCTGGAAAAATAGGCGTCGTATCTCGAAGCGGAACCCTGACTTATGAAGCGGTTCACCAGCTCAGTCAAAGAGGTATCGGTCAGTCGACCTGCGTCGGTATCGGTGGTGATCCCGTTCAGGGCTTAAGTTTCTTAGATGTATTAAAACTGTTCAATGCCGATCCAAACACTGAAGGTGTGATCATGCTGGGCGAAATTGGAGGTTCCGCGGAGGAAACAGCCGCCGAATACATCAAATCTGAAATGAAAAAACCGGTAGTAGGATTTATCGGTGGCCAAACTGCCCCTGAGGGAAAACGCATGGGACATGCTGGAGCTATCATCAGCGGAGGAAGTGGTAAGGCTGTCGACAAAATAAAAGCCCTAGAAAAGGCTGGAGTCTCTGTTAGTATGAGCCCCGCCACTCTGGGAGAAACCATGGCAAAAGCTTTAGGTCGTTAATCTTTAAGAAGGGAGTCACTTGTGGAAAGAACATTTGCAATCATTAAACCCAATGCAGTTAAAAAAAGCTGCGTTGGAAAGATCCTGGCCATGGCCGAGGATAATGGGTTAAAAGTTGTTGCAGCTAGAATGCAACATTTAAGCACCAAAGAAGCCGAAGGGTTCTATGCTGAGCACAACCAAAGACCTTTCTTTGGAAGTCTCGTTCAGTTTATGACCAGCGGCCCTGTGCTACTTTTAGCATTCGAAGGGGAAAATGCAGTCGAAAAGTGGAGAAAATTGATGGGCGCAACCGATCCGGCTAAAGCCGCTCCGGGAACCATTCGTAAACTCTTTGGAGACAGCATTGAAGCTAATGGAACTCATGGTTCCGAAAGCTTACCTGCAGCTCAGAGAGAACTTGCTTTTTTCTTTGATAAATAGTTTTTAACAAAGAAAATTAATTCTTATAAGGCGCGATTCTTGTTAGGGTCGCGTCTTTTTTTGTTTTAAGCCACCCGTTTGTCCATTGAGACCGGTAATAGCTCCAGAGTCCCAAGGAGATGCTCGAAGGATTCCTGACTAAAGGGTGTTTTCAAAACTCCATCAAAGGGAAAATCACAGTCTGCTACGTCATATTTTTCTGGAGAATCCCCGGCTAAAGCAACTTTGATGTGCGCAGTTAGGGGATCGCTCTTAAGCGTATCAACCACCTGTTCTTCCCCCATTTTCGCTAAATTCTCGGACAAAATAACCAATTGAGGTAGATGATAAAAACCCAAAGTCACAGCATCTACTCCGTCATTAGCAAAAATCAACTTGTAGCCCCAGCGTTTTAAGATTTCAAAGCAGCTTTCTCTACGCTTTTCCAACGGTTCAACGATTAGAATTGTTTTAGTCCCGGAAGAATCAATTATAAAATCAGGCGACATCGTTCGACTGATCACGTGAGGAAACAATACAAAGAAAGTGGAACCGACTCCTTCTTCGCTCTCTACCCAAATATTCCCATCGTGCAGAGTTGAAATCTGTTTAGCCACTGTGAGCCCGAGCCCCCTACCATCACTTTTTGAGTGCTCTTTAATTTGAGTAAACCTATCAAAAATTTTTTGAAGCTCTTTTTGGGGAATTCCTTTACCTTCGTCCTTGATGCTCACAACCATCATTGGATACGGAGGATCTGACTTTCGACGCCCATGGAACTGACTTACATTGAGGTATATATTTTTTCCCTTTTCTGTGAACTTCATCGCATTCACGACTAGGTTTTGCATGAGTTGCTTGATTCGATCGGAGTCGGCCAAGACTCGCCAATCCACTAAAGGATTATTATAATGAAAATGAACCCCTTTTTGTTGGGATTGAAATTGGTAATCCTTATGAAAAGGTCGCAAAAGACTATCTAAGTGAAAGAGTTGGTACTGTGGTTTTAGCCCCTGCTCAAACGACATGATATCAAGAAGATCATTCACTAGACCCATGGCATCTGAAGATTGCCGCCGAGCGCGATGAATGAGTTCTGTTTGAACTTCAGTGAGATTTCCATCCGAGCTATTAAGAACTAAAGAAAGGCTCGACTGGATCAACCCCAAGGGAGAGCGCAGATCATGAGAGCAAACACTTAGAAACTCTTCTCGTTGGCTTAAAATGGTTTCCGTTTTTGCGTTTTTTGTCGTCTGCTCTTGAATAAGCTTCTCGGTTTTTATTTGGTGATGGATATGGTGTTGCCTAAGTTTGACTCGATTGGAGATAGATTGCACAGAATCTGAAGAGGAAATAAACTCATCAAACCCCAAGGCCACCAAATTATCGATGTTTTCAAGGGCAGATTTATCACCCACCCAACAAACGGGAATAGGAAAACGGTTTCCTCCCGCCCAAGTTCTAAGAGCTCGAAAGATCTCCGAGTAATTTGAGGTCAAAAAGCCACTGGTAAAAACGACATTAGCAACTTTGAGTTGATTGGGATTAAAAAATTGGGTGGTAGAATCCTGAGACTTAGTGATTTTAAAAGTTTCGATTTTCGCACCGACGTCCCCTAATTTTTTCGCCCAAGATCGAAGCTCCTTCGATAATGGTTTCCCGGAAGGCCTAAGCCAATAGATATGAAGCATAAATAAGATACCCTATCCTTCGCTCCACTTATCGGCAAAACCGCACCAAGCCTTAAAGGTGCCTATCGACTTCCCGGCCGTAAAAGTACCGGGTGCAAAAGACAACGCCCTGCTCTAACTCTTGTTATCTTATATACCTGCGCCCTTTGAATGGGCTTTTTAAGAGGTTCAAACGGCCATGAAGTTGATTTAAGGCGCTAAATTTATTGGCCGTTTGACGATGAGGTGAATTATCAAATGAAACTTTAAAGAAAACTTATCAAATCTTATAACCTTGGTCCTCTATAAGTCTTTTCAATTTAAGAAAAAATAGTTCGGACCAGCCTCTTAAAAAGTCCATTCAAAGGGTGCAGGTATTGGGCTTTTTAAGAGGTTCAAACGAATATGAAATACCAACGGCAGGCACCCGCTACCTTTACGGCCGGGAAGTCGATAGGCACCATTTACTGGCGTCTTGAAGCTTTTTTAGGTAGCGGTGAGTTCTAATTTGAAGTTTGGCTTCAGGTTTAACTTGACTGGTCACTTCATCGAAAACTTTCTTCGCACTAACTTTATCCGGGATGTTGCCGTAAAGACGCATTAACAAAGTCGCCATTCGAATTTTGTTATCCCCATAAGAAAGCGCATACCCCTTTTTAGCTAGAGTTAGAGCTTCGTTATATCTCTTTAATCTCTCTAAAATCTGCGCACTCAGGGAATAAAAAGTGAACTCCTCAGGGAAAAACTCGCGATACTGGTTAGCTAGCTTCAAAGCCGCCTCAAGTTCTCCTGCGGCTTCCAGGCAGGTAATTCTATCTAAAGTAAAAGCTCTAGGGTTTGAACCCGGAGGCAACGCTTTGGCCTCTTTTTCAAGGAGAATTGAGGCCTCTTTCCAGACTGCAACAGCTTCATCTCGCTTTCCTATCTTATCTAAAATCTCAGCTTTAATTTGTATTAAACTCCTAGGGGAGAGTCCCAAAGCATCTAATCTGGGGTCGGTTAACATTTCGGGAAAGTGATCAAGAACTCCTTCGACCAATTCCTTCTTGGGCTTAATTTTCTTTTCATCATCAAAAGCGCTTAAATAAGAAATCGTCCAAACCAAAGCCTGTGGAGTCGTTTGATAAGATCGTAATATATTGGCGTACCCTTCTCTTTGTAGTTCGGGAGTCTCAACACTTTGCATAGCGTAAGTTCTAATCCAATCAAACCGCGCGGTACCCGGCTTTAACCGATTGGCCAACTTAGCGTAGGCCTCTGAGGCACATATCAAATTTTTTCTCTCCGAACAAACCACCGCACATCGCCAAAGATCATTTTCTTCTTGGCTCGCACATGCCTGTTCCAATTTTTTATTTTTAGTTGAGAGAACAAGTTCCATCACCTGCAAAAACTCTTTTAAGTTTCTGTATCCCACAATGCGATAAAGCTCAGCCCCATTAGGATCGGTAAAAACAACGGTCGGATATCCCCCGACTTTATATTTGTCCTTAAGCTTCCAAGAAGTTTTTTTGTCGGCGTCGACTTTAAGAAGTTTAAAATTTTTTGATTGCTCAATAAAATCGGTCGTCTCAAAAACCGTCTCATCAAGTTCATTACAGGGTGGGCACCAGATTCCAAAAAAATCTATAATGATGGGTCTCTTTTCTTTTTTCGCCGAGCTAAAAACGGCCCTAACATCCGAGCTAAAAACAGAGCCGAAAGACATGAGAGGGAATAAAAAAAGAATAAAAAGAACTCGAATCATTATCTAAGCTCCCTTAATCAACCGACGAATATTTTCATGGTGCCGGCTCACCACAATCACGGAGACCAACAAAACAAAAACCGTTGAGGGCATGTCGATTTTAGCCACTGCCAAATAGATCCACAAAGCCAAAACACCGCCTAAAGACCCTACGGCACTAATTCGGGTTACGCTTAAAGCGATGGCATAAACTATCACCCCGACTAACGCTCCCACTGGAGCCAGGTAGGCTAAGCACCCCAAACTCGTCGCAACCCCCTTGCCCCCCTTAAATTTTAAGTAAGGGCTAAAGCAGTGACCACAAACTAGAGCCAATCCGGACCAAGTCAGTAACCAAGGGGACTCACTAGAAAAAAATCGCTGAATCAAGAGGAGCGGAACATACCCTTTTAAAAAATCAATGAGAAATACCAAAAGCCCGGCATACCACCCGAAAACTCGAGTCACATTGGTGGCGCCAATATTGCCACTTCCCATCTCGCGGACATCCAACCCAAATTTTCGTTTAGTTAAGACGACTCCGGTAGGGAAGCCTCCTAAAAGATAACAACCTAAATAGATGGTAAAGTGGAACAGATTCACTGGTTTGTTATACAGCCTAGAGCTGAATTTGGCACTGAAAAGAAATCCCCCCAAGGTTTTGCTTTTCAATTTGGGGAACTTGTGGAAGGTTAGGCTTTCCTTATCGTGGGCGGTTAGCTCAGCTGGATAGAGCACATGGCTTCGAACCATGGGGTCAGGGGTTCGACTCCCTTACCGCCCATTTTTTGACCTATCAACTAACTTTGAGGGCAAAGTCTTTCGGCGTTGAACTCTCCAATACTCCCAAGCGGCAACTAAAGTGGCTAAGAAAAAGGGGCCAAACCAAGAGGGAAGCTCAGGAACTGCGGTAAGATCGAAACAACACCTGTACTCTGTACTATCATCTAACTCACAGGTTTTTGGGGATTCACACGCGCTACTACAATCCTCATCTGTAAGCTCGTAACTTCCCACCCCCCCGTTTTCACAATCAACAGCCAAAACGGAATTGCCATGCAACACAAGAAAAAAGGCTAGAATTAAAATTTTAAAAAGTTGCCCCGGGGCCATTTCCGATCCCTTTCCCAAAGACG
>Ga0194129_10003249_pt1 | contig 22811 bp, 19 predicted proteins | sample TA2KigCa35mmetaG_FD_150862 | JGI IMG/M metagenome (GOLD analysis project Ga0194129, IMG submission 150862) | Freshwater microbial communities from Lake Tanganyika, Tanzania - TA2015038 Kigoma Deep Cast 35m | ecosystem: Environmental > Aquatic > Freshwater > Lake | place: Tanzania: Lake...
AAGCCTTCACCAAAGCGATCGAACAGCAGTACGTCCACAAGAAACAGACTGGTGGTGCTGGTCAGTTCGCCGAAGTGTGGATCAAGTTCGAGCCGCTCGAGCGCGGCAAGGGCTTCGAGTTCGTCGACGCCACCGTCGGCGGTTCAGTGCCGCGCGAATATGTGCCGTCGGTCGAAAAGGGCCTCAAGATGCAGCTCGAAGAGGGCGTGCTCGCCAAGTTCCCGACCGTGGACTTCCGCGCCACGCTGTTCGATGGCAGCTACCACGACGTCGACTCGAATGCGCTGACCTTCGAAATCGCTGGCAAGGCCTGCTTCCGCGAGGCTCTGCCGAAGGCGGGACCGGTTCTGCTCGAGCCGGTGATGAAGGTCGAGGTGGTCACCCCGGGCGATTACTTGGGCGATGTCATCGGCGACATCAACCGCCGTCGCGGTTCGATCCAGGATCAGCTCGAGCGTGGCACCAACATCGCGGTGGTCGCGACCGTGCCGCTCTCCGAAATGTTCGGCTACATCGGTCAACTGCGCGCCATGTCGAGTGGTCGCGCGTCGTACACGATGGAGTTCTCGCACTATGACCTCGTGCCGCGCAACGTCGCGGAAAAGGTCATCGAGGAAGCGAAGAAGCCGAAGAAGTAATCAGCGCGGGGTCACTGCTTGTTGCGCCAACTGCGCCACAACAGCAACGCGCCAATCACGAGCAGGGCAATGATGATGATTCTGGCCATACGACGAGTATAGGCCAGAGCATCATCAGGCCTCGTGCGGCGTACCGCCTCGGGCCCGTCAGTCCCTCGCGACGCGAAGCCCCACGTCTTCCCAGTCTGCAGCCGGTGCCGTCACCGCGATTCGATCACGAGCGGCGCTACGTACATCGAAAGGTCGCGACTTCCAAGACCCGCCGCGTACCACGCGCAGCGAACAGTCTGCCCACAGCCAGGCACGCTCGTCGGCCGGCCGACCCTTGTAGCTTGCGGTGTAGCAGTCGGCGAGCAGCTCGCGCACATTGCCGGCGAGATCAAAGAATCCCCACGGATTGGCAGAAAATTGTGCCACGGGGGCAAGGCCTGGAAAGCCATCGGTACAGCGCGCCCAAGGACCGGGCGACTCGATGGCGCGTCCCATCACATCTTTGACGTTACCGAAATCACAGGCGCGAGAGATCGAAACGCCTTCGTGCGAATCGCGACCGCTCCAAAAGCGGGCGGTACTCGTACCGGCACGCAGGGCGTATTCCCACTCGCTCTCACTGGGCAAGCGATAACGCCGACCACTGCGCGCCGACAACCACGCCAGATAGCGCTCGGCGTCCTGTGGCGTCACGCAACGCACGGGCTCATCGTCGGCACCCTGCGTGGCGCACGAATATTTGGGCTGCTGCCGAGTTGCAGCCAAGAAGGCGCGGAATTCCTTGTTGGTCACCTCGTGCGAACCCAAAGCGAACGCCTGACGAATTCGTACACGCAGCGCCGGTGTTTCACCCGAACGCAGATCGTGCTCGTAGTCGTCGGCAGAGCTGCCCATCAAAAACTCACCAGCGGGCAGTTGCAGCAACTCGGGGCACTCGGTGCAGTCGCGTAGTGGCACCGGTGCGGGCGCAGACGCCTGGGTCGGCAGCGGCGCACCCGTGGGCGTGGCGCTGCTCAGCGACGATAGCGAAGCGGCGTCATCGGGCACTGCCTTGGCCAGCGCAGGACCCGCCGGTCCAAGCTCGCGTACGACGCGAAAGCCAGCGAAATCCGCGCGATCGTCAGCGCTGCCATCGCCGTGGAATCCTGGGCGTGAGCGTTCCGGACCGGTGGACCAACCACCCCCGCGCTGAATGCGTCGACGACAACCGCCCTCCCAAACCCAGGCGCGCGCGTCAACCGGGCGACCCATGTAATCGAGAGACGCGCAGTCCTCGGTCCACTCCCAAACATTGCCGAGCATGTCGTGCACGCCGAAGGCATTTGCCCGCAAACTGCCGACCGGGGCGACGTCCGCATGACCATCATCGCAACTCACGGCACTCCAACCGAGCGGATAACGATGCTGTGTACTGCGGTCATTTGCATTGACCTCGCGACACGCTTGGTTGGGATCGTTACCCCAAGGCCAAAGGCTGCGGGTACCGGCCTTTGCCGCGTATTCCCACTCGGCTTCGCTAGGCAAGCGATAGCGCGCACCGGTGCGCTCGCTCAACCAAGCGGCATAAGCCGCCGCGTCATGCCAATCGATGCAAGAGGCCGGATGCCGATCAGTCGGTTGCGCCGGTACCTTGGGTTTATCCCAGGGAATATCGAGATCGCGAAAACCCTGCTTTTCTTCGACCCAAGTCCGACAACGCACCCGCGTTGCAGCGCGACCCGTAGCTTTGGCGAATACTGAATACTCACCGCGCGTGACTTCATAACGACCGAGCGCGAACGGACGCTCGATGAGCACGGCTGTGGGCGACAGCTCAGCCGGAACTTCGGTGGGAATCTGCAGCTCGCGAGTCGTGCCCATCAGGAAGCGCCCCGCCGGAATGACCACCAGCTCGGGACATTCGGGACAGTCGCGAAACACCGCGCCGTTTTGGGTCGGCTCGAGGTCCGCAGCGGGTGCCGAAATCGGCAGCAGTACCGACAACGACCAGATGCCGACTACGGCAAACCAGACATGGGAGCGATCAGCCACCCTCGATTTCGCGGTTCGAAACGAACAGGGTCACGGTAGCGCCGCCCATGCCACCAGTAATTTGCAGATTGGCGACACGATCACCGTTGGTGAAGGTCAGACTGCTGACCTTGCCCTGCACAGCCGTCACACGCGTCCAGCCGAGTCGCGGCATGCCGTTGAAGTAATAATTGTAGGTTTCGGCCGCATCGGTACGCACCTTGACCACCAACCGCCCAACCCAGCGACTGCCACCGCCGATGATGAAAGATTCCTGTTCATCAATCTTTGAGTCGCGAGGCAGCGGCACGTCGGTGACCTGCACCAGCTTGACGCCGGTCTTGCCGTCATCGCTCGCCACACCCTGAGTATCGGCATCGGTATCGGACAACGAACGCTGCGAGGTGCAACCGGCTGCGGCCGCCATGCACAGCACAACCCAAAGCGAAATCCAGCGACCCTGTCGTGACATGCGAACCTCCTGATGCAACCCCTTGCTGGAGTGTACAAGCGACGACCGCCTGAAGCCTAGAGAGCGCTCACTGCATGGTCGGGACGAACGGCGACATGCCTGCCGCGGGCAGGGCTCGGACTACTCTTGTCATGATGAGGCGCCGCAACGCCCGAGGAGAACAACATGTCCGTCATTCCCTACGTCACCAAGATCGATTTCATGAGCCCACGGTGGAACCGCGATGCCTGGGCGCGCATTCAGGCGGATATGGATAGCAGCAAGCAGCGCACCATTCACTGCAGCGGCACCATCCTCGCGGTGCGTCCCGGCGAAGCGCTCAAGCCCTTCCTCGGCTTTCAGACTTTTCTTTGTACCCGTTTGTTGCCCTTACCCGATGGCAACATCCGTCGCGTCAACAAAGAAGTCATCTTCTACACCAATCTCACTCGCGGTGGTCAGCCTGGCGAGATCATCGACAGCTTCGTCAATCCGTTCACGAAAGAAACGGTACGCGTCGTCCATGCGATCAACGATCCTTTCAACTACACGATCAGCGAAACGCTCATTCTTGCGCCCGAAGATTTCGGCGGCGATCCGAGCAAGTTGATCAAACTGCCATTGATATTCCCGTGGCAGGAGCTCGACAGCGAGACGCTGGTACTCGCCACCGACATGCATTTGAACTACAAGAATCCGCTACAGCCCGACAAATGGCCACGGGAATCTGCTGGCCCGAAGGCGCAGGTGTCGGAGATGATGCGCTACTTCGTCAAAAGAAAAGATCTGGAGAATCCCGATCTATCTGCGGTGCCCTACGTGGGCACCTGGCAGCGCGTGACACCGTGGCTGCCATGGCTGCTGATGGGCCAAGCACCGGGACACTGCATGTACATGTCGACGATGACCACAGTCGCCGATGCCTCCGGGCTGCCCAAGCATGTTCGCGAGTACGCCGAGAAAAACTGTCCACACATGTTGTCGGCACCGACCGAGGACTATGGCCCGAGTCACTCGAGTCTCGAGCTCTACTCGCGACAGCAGACTCCCGCGCCAGCGGCCTGAGCCCGAAGCCTGAGCCCGAAGCCTGGGCCAGAAGCCTGAAATGACAACCCGGCCGCGACGCAGCTAGCGTCGCGCGGGTCGATGCCACTCGATCTCGTGGCGCCGTAAACCCGTTGCGGTTTTCTCGACGGCCGCCAAGGTCAGCCGAGAGCCCTCGAGCCGTACCTCGCGCCACTGGCTGGTGCCGACCAGACCCGGATTGAGCGCAACCAATACCTCATGCTCGATGCGACCACGACTCAAACGCCAGCGACCCGCATAACTGAAGTAACCGGCAAACGCACGGGCGCGTTCCGCCTCACTCGCATCGCGCGGATTTTTTGCCCGCAAAGCCTTGCGACCCGCCGCCATGATGGTTGCCGACATGAAGCCGTCGGCGGTGTAAAGAATGAACCCTTGCGGACGCAGTCCGAAAGGTCGAGTCACCTGCCCGTCTGCGTAACGAATGCTCCAGCGGTGATATATCCACGCACCAACAAGTGCTGCCGCGAGCTTTTTCTTTGCCGACATTCGGGCTGGAGTAGTCATGATTTTTTATGATCCAGAAAATATTGCTGCAAAGTCTTGGCCAGACTTTGACCGCTCTCGGTCGTATGCCGCGTATGCGCGTACACGTGGGCAGGACGGATTTTTCGATCGAACCAGACCAACTCGCCAGCGGGCTGCGCGGGTCGATGGGCTACGAGCCAGGTGATCGTGTCCATCCCAGCCTCGGCATCGCGCAAAATCGATTTCAGCAATTCACGAAAGCGGGGCAACGAACGTTGCACGCCTGCGGTATCTGCCCAGCCGGGATGCATCACGTAAAAGTCGATGCCGCGGTCATGGTGGATGGTGTTCCAGTATTGGTTCAGCACCATCTGGGCCCGCTTGTGAAAACCGTAGGCGGCGACGCCACTGTAGCGAGCCGGGTCGGTAACGTTCAGCATCGCTGCCAGCAAAGGAAAATGGTAGCCGCCACCGGACGTGACGTTGACGACCACGCTACGCGCGCGCAGCAATTCTCGGGCGATCAGCCCTTCGGTGAGTTGGTAATGAGAGAGCAAATTGCTCACGAACGAGGCCTCGAGTCCCTCAGGAGTCACGAGCAACTCGTCGTTGAGCACGCCAACATTATTGACGAGCACGTCGATCGGTTTACCTTGCGCAGCGAGACGCGCGAGCAGAGCATCGGTATCGGCGACGAGCGTAAAGTCGCAGCATTCGGTATCAGCTCCTTTGAGCCCCGCCGCAGCAAGCTCGGCGCTCAGCGCTGACAATTTTTGGGCACTGCGCGCGGCCACGGTGACCGTCGCGCCGCCGCGCAGCGCCGCATAAACCACGGCCCTGCCCAAGCCTCCGGAGCCGCCCGTCACCAGCCAATGCTGACCGCGAAAGTCCACCTTGAAGGCGGGCCAAAACAGACGTCTCGCAACGAAGCCGATTTGCGTGAAGCTCAGCAGAAATCGCAGATAGAAATGAAGCACGCCGACCATCTGCCGCAGCTGCGCCGACCGGGTGTTCACTTGCGCACCCCGTCACCAACCCATGCAGCAACACCTGCGGGAGGAAGTTCGCGCGCACCCATCAGCAGATCGTCAGTGCCCGGCACGAGCGCAGCGACCGAGCGCGTCTCGGCGCAATGATTGAACACGAAGCGCACGTTGCCATGCCGGCGCGTGCGTATTCCTTCAGGCAGCGAGCGAACACTGATACCGCCCTCGCCCGCCATCTGCCGGAATATTCTTTGTAGCGTTGCGGAATCGACCAACCCCGCAAGGTAGCGATGTCGCGCGTGATGAAACAGAACGCCTCGCCCATCTTTCAGCCGAAGCTCGGGCTGCAAAGCGGACTCGACATGCTCGAGCCAGCCACTCACTGAAAATTCGGCTCCCGACTCGAGCAAACCTTCGCGCAGTGACTCGACACGCACCACTTTGATCGGCAGCAAGGACTGCAGCGGGCCCGGCGGCAGGTTTGCAGGGATCGAAAAATGCATGGTCTTGCTGCCGGTGCGTGGCCCATAAATGACGGAAGCTTCGACAGTGCGCAGTTGATCAACGAACGTCTGTGACAACATCGGCAGGCAGGGAATGACAACCATGCGGTATCCGGACAACTCTGCCGAGGGCGGCAGAATATCGATATCGAGGCCCAGCTGGCGCAGCGCCGAATACCACTCGAAGCAGACTCGCAGAGCAGAGAATCCTGCGCCTTGCGGTTGAATCGCCGTCATCCACTCCGCCTGGTAGTCAAAGATCAAGGCGACGTCAGCCTTTGCCGACGAGTGACCGTCGAGGCGGGCCAAAACAGCAGCTGTCTCGCGCACTTCTTCTGCTGCGACGTCGTCCACGCGATCAGGGCGCAGCAAACCCGCATGCATCTGCTCTTGCGCGAATGGAGCCTGTCGCCAGCGAAAATATGCGACGACTTCAGCGCCGTGCGCAATGGCCTCCAGGCTCCAGAAGCGCACCATGCCCGGCAGCGGCGCCGGGTTGTACCGAGCCCAATTCACCGGTCCCGGCTGCTGCTCCATCACCCACCAGCGCCCACGCCCCACACCGCGATAAAGATCATGATGAAAAGCCGACACGTCGGGATGACCCTGTCGCGCGTAACGAATTTTTTCGTCGGCACTGAACCAAAACTGCTCGAGGAAACCCAATGGGTAGCTGTCCCACGCGGCAACATCGAGATCTTGGGCGAGGTCATGATGATCGAAGTCGGTGACGAACCCCATGAAATTATGGGTGAGATCACGCCCCGGCGATAACTCGCGCAGGATCAGGCACTGCTCGCGGTTGAATTCTTTGACTTGCTGCGACGAGAATCGCCGGAAGTCGAGCAGGTGTGCCGGATTGGCCTCGGTGACCGTGAGATTAGGCAAGTCAATCGCATCGAACGACCGATACTCCATGCTCCAAAAAACATTCCCCCACGCGCGGTTCAACGCCTCGATATCCACATAGCGTTCAGCCAGCCAGCGACGAAACGCCACGAGCGCCGCAGGCGACCAACTGAGAACGGTGTCGTGACAGCCATATTCGTTGTCGGTTTGCCAGGCGATGACCGCCGGATGACGGCCATATCGCTCGGCTACTGCCCGCGTGATGCGCCGTGATTCCCGGCGATATCCCTCGTGCGAGAAACAATAGTGACGACGCGAACCGAATCGCCGCGGCTTGCCAGCGGAGTCGATTGCGATCATGTCCGGCATGCTATCGACCAGCCATTTGGGCGGGGTCGCGGTCGGCGTGCACATGACCACAGCTAGCCCTGCACGATGCAGCGTCTCGATCGCGTCATCGAGCCACGCCCAATCGAATTGGCCACGCTCCGGTTCGATACGGCTCCAGGCAAATTCACCGATGCGTACCTGCGCAAGCCCCATGGCGCTCATCCGCGCCGCATCGTCAGCCCACCACTCACGCGGCCAGTGCTCAGGGTAGTAGCAGACGCCGAGACGAGGTTTTTTCGAGGTGAGCGTCATTCAGTCTCCAATGAGTTCCAGTGCGATGAGCCAAGCGGTCGCCGGATGTCGCAGCGGCAAACGCAGACCTTGGGTTGCAAGCGCCTCGCCAGAGAGCACCACGCCCTCGCGCCAACGCGCCGCGTCGAGCAGATAGCGCGCTGCCAAAGACGGCCAAGGCTCCAGCAACTTCACGCGATAACGTCGGCTCCGATCGAGCCCGCCAAGTTGCACCGGAGCCGTCTCGAAATAGCGCGTGAACTCTTGTTGAACGACGAGTGCCAAGGCGCGCGCGTGGGTCACGCTCAGCCAGCCGCAGACACCGGTCTGATCGTGAACGATCTCGTGCAATTCGCCCTCGTGCAGTACCTCACGCCACGTTTTGTACAGCGCCACATGCGTGGCCAAAACACGCCGATCGTCATCACTCATGCGCGCAGGGTCAGCCTCAATCCCCATATGGCCGAACAGCGCAATCTTTGCGCGATAGTCCATGGGCAAACTACGTCCCGTAATGGGGTTGGGGTCCGGTCCCACATGGTTACCGCAACTGCCGAGCGGCAAAAACTGCCACCACGCACGATTGAGACGAACACGTTCGAGCGAATCGTTGTTGTCACTCGCCCAGAAGCGCGCGCAGCGGGCGAGCATCGCAAAATCAACTCGGCCACCCCCGCTCGCGCAGGTCTCGATTTCCACCTGCGGGTGTCGGGCACGCAAGGCATCGAGCAGACGATAAAGCGCTCTCACTTGCGCGACTCGGCGCCCGCCACTCGGAAACAACTCACGATTATGGTCCCACTTCAAATAAGCGATGGCGTGTTTGTTGAGCAAATCATCGAGCGTTGCCAGCACATACGCCCCAACCTCTGGCCGCGCGAGATCGAGCACCAACTGATGGCGCTGGGTAAGTCGCGCCTGGCCCTCGACATGAATGCACCAATCCGGGTGCGCTCGATACAGTTCGGAGTCCGGGCTCAACATTTCGGGCTCTACCCACAGACCAAAGTCCATGCCGAGCGCCTGGATTTTTTTGATCAGCGGGGCAAGACCTTGCGGAAAAATCCGTGGTGAAGACCACCAATCGCCGAGGCTCGTGCGATCGTCGCGTCGACCCGAAAACCAACCGTCATCGAGCACGAAACGCTCTACACCGAGGGCTGCGGCATCAGCCGCGAGCTGCTCGAGTCGTGGCAGAGTCAGCGCAAAGCCGCAGGCCTCCCAAGTATTGAGGTGTACCTTACGCGGCTGTACGCGCGATGATCGTGGCAGTACCAGATCTCGTACATGCCGATGCCAAAGATTTCTCAATGAGGCTCTGCCTTGCGTGCCCAAGGCGATCAGGGCGCGCGGCGCGACAAAGCTCTCACCTTCGGCGAGTTCTATTTCACCGGGACTCAAAGGGGTACCGATCACGAGTACGGCATCACCATTGGCATCGGTTTCGAGCTGCCACTCGTGATCGCCACTCCACTCGAGATGCACCGCAAAACAGCAACCATGGTGCTCGCTAGTGTCGGCAGCTTCGAAGCTGAGCCACTGACCCGCCGTGAAGCCCGGCCGGCCTCCTGCAGAACTGCCGCCGATGCGCCGTGCGGAGCCAAGGGCCGTGCGGGACTCGTGCATCTCCGCAGACCACCGACCGTCGTAGTGCACGACCGTCTTTGCCCAGCGCGGCAGCGGCAATACCAGCGATGCACAACGCGCAACCTGAAGTGCCGCCGCTGCGGTGTTGGTTACCGTCGATTCAACTACGATCACACCACTCGAGAGCGTCCACCAATGACTCGCGATGGAAATCTGCCGGTGCTCGTCGCGCAAACTGAAGCGAACCTCGGTTGCTGCCGCCAACGCCGCGTTGCTCACGCACTCGAGCGGCGCTGCGAACAGCGGCAATTCCCGCCCAGCTCGGCAGAGCTCCACCGCCGAGGTGCCGGCATAGCCGCTCCCGCGCAGCGGCAGAACGGAATTGGGCACGATGAGGTCGGGCTCGGACTCATGCGGCGCCCGTCGAGCGGTATCGCAGAGCACCTCGCAATCTTCGTTGGCCGGCAGCCGCGGACCGAACGCCACCAACTCGGCATACCCTCGCCGCAGGTCGAACAGCAGCGTCGCAGCCCCGGCATCGAGACGGCGTATCGACGAAGTCGTTGGCACGGATCCTCCTAGTCTCCGTATTATTGACCATTGCCGAGCCGCGCGCCCCGGGGAGAAAGTCATGCCGGCCAATCTGTTGACCGACGGCTTCATGCAAATCGCGATATTCGTCGCCCTCACCGTGCTGGTGGCCCTAGCCACGTGGTGGAAGGTCCGCGGATCGCGGCCGAGCCATGACGGTTCAGGGAAAGATGTATTCCTGGCAGGTGGTGGCCTGTCCTGGCTGTTCGTCGCCGGCTCGATCACGCTCACCAACCTTTCGACCGATCAACTCGTCGGCATGAACGGCAATCAGATGCTGCTGCTGGCGTGGTGGGAAATTGCCGGATTTTTTGGCCTGCTGATCCTCGCCTATGTTTTTGTGCCGCTTTATTACCGACATCGCTGCACCACCGTCACCGAGCTGCTCGAACGTCGTTACGGTGGTACCAGTATCCGCACACTGATTTCCGGGCTCTTTCTGTTCGGCAATGTCGTCATTTATTTGCCGGCGTCGATCTATAGCGGCGGACTCTTCATGCAGTCGCTGTTCGGCGGCGAGGTGCCCATTTTGGTGTTTGCCACAGTACTCGCCATCATCGGTGCGGCGTACACCATGCTCGGTGGCTTGCGAGCCGTGGCGGTGATGGACACTTTTTCAGGCATCGGCGTACTCGGACTTGCACTGCTGATCGTGGTGCTCGCGCTCGCTGCCGTTGATTTCGATATCGTCTCGGGCGTGCCGGTGGAGCGCCTGTCGATGATCGGCGGGGATGATTCGCCCATTCCCTGGCACACCTTGCTCACTGGGATGGTGTTCATCCAAATATTTTATTGGTCGACGAATCAGAATATCACGCAAAAAGCGATGGCTGCGCCCTCGGTGGAGGAGGCTCGCAAAGGCGTGCTCGCGGCAGCAGTCATCCGCATCCTCATCGTGCCACCGATCGTCGTGATTCCGGGCGTCGTGGCCTACAAGCTGTTCGGTGACATCGGCGATGCGGCCTACGGCAGACTAGTCGCCGAAGTGTTGCCCGGGTGGCTGGCGGGTGCGTTTGCGGCGATGGTCGCTGCTGCAGTGATCACCACCTTCAGTGCCGTACTCAACAGCACGGTCGCACTCTACTCGGTCGATTTTCACGACAAGTTCATCGGTAAAGTCGATGACCACTGGCGACTCGCCGCAGTGGTCTCCGTGATCGTCACAATGATCGCTATTTTCTTGGTGCCGGTATTTCAAAACGCGGACAGCATCATCAATCTGCTGCAGCAACTGAACGGGTTGTTCTCGATGCCGATTCTGTCGGCTTTCGTGGCAGGCCTGCTGTTCCGGAACGTCGGCGCATCAGCCGCGATATTTGGTGTGCTGTGGGGCTTCATCATTTATGCGCTCTACACTTTTGTCTGGAACCCTGCCGGGATCATCACCCTGCACTACATCCATTTCATGGTGTTCGTGCTGGCAAGCTCGGTGATCGCCGCGCTCGTATTCAACCGACTCGCGCTGTCGCGCCGCGCCGAATACATCGGTCTAGCCGCACTGCGTAGCGAAACTCGGACACCATGACTCATTCTTTGGGTGATCCGACTTTGCACGAGCGTGCCCATCGTCGTCGCAACCCGCTGACAGGTCGCTGGGTGCTCGTCTCGCCGCATCGAAATGCCCGCCCGTGGCGCGGCGAAGTCCACCGCTCGAACCCAACGCCGAAGCCGCGGCATGATCCTGCCTGCCAGCTGTGCCCCGGTGCGCAGCGCGCCACCGGCGAGCGCAACCCTGCGTATACCTCGGTGCATGTATTCGATAACGATTTTCCCGCTGTACAGGTTCAGCCGAGCACCGACGCTCCCGCGGAATCTGCCGACCCCAGTCTCTTCGCCGCGCAGCCGGTCAGCGGCACCTGCCGCGTGATCTGCTATTCACCAGATCATGATCGGCCGATGAGCCATTTGACCGATCACGAAATCGCTCATGTCATCGATTGCTGGGCCGACGAAGCACGTGCGCTCGGTGCACGGCATCGCTGGGTGCAGGTGTTCGAAAACAAGGGCGAGATTATGGGCTGCTCGAACCCGCACCCGCACGGACAAATCTGGGCAACCGATCATCTGCCCGATGAACTGCACATTGAAGATGAGCGGCAAAGGATTCATTGGCGCACACGAAGCCGCCCCATGTTGCAAGAGATCGCCGATCACGAACTCGAGGGCCCGCGACAGGTGCTGGCTAACGAGCATTGGCTGGTGATCGTGCCGTATTGGGCGACCTGGCCCTTCGAGACCCTGCTATTGCCGAGATTCTCCGTGCAGCGTCTCGATGAAATTCCGGCATCGGCACGTCCGGCGCTCGCGAGTGCGCTCGGCGATCTCACGCGGCGCTATGACCAGCTCTTCGATTGCGAATTTCCTTATTCAATGGGTTGGCACGGTGCGCCTTATGGCGACGAGCATCAGAGCGGTGAACCTGCGCTCCACTGGCAGCTACACGCGCATTTTTACCCGCCTTTGTTGCGCTCGGCGACAGTGCGCAAATTCATGGTCGGCTATGAAATGCTCGCCGAACCGCAACGTGACCTTACCCCAGAGCAAGCGGCGGCGCGCCTTCGCGAACTCACGACCGGCGCCAGGTAGTCGATGAGCGACACACTGATCGCGCAAGCTCGCGCGCTGCTGAGCAATACCCATGGCTCGACGCGAGACGCGCAAACGACAGCCGTGTTCGCGCCGGGCCGGGTCAATCTGATCGGTGAACACACTGACTATAACGATGGCTTCGTGCTCCCCTGCGCGCTCGCGATCGGCACAGCGGTCGCCATCACACCGCGTAGCGACCATAAAATCCATGCAGTGAGTCGCCACGTCGCGGCGTCGGGACCGCTGCGCGATGGGTTCGCCATCAACCAACCCATCGATCGCCGGGGCAAAGATTTTTGGGGCAATTATCTTCGAGGCGTGATCGTTGCCATGCAGCAGTCCGGCCTCCGGTTTCCGGGTGCGGATATCGCAATCGTTGGGGATATTCCGCAAGGGGCGGGCCTTTCTTCCTCGGCCTCGCTCTCGGTGGCTATTGTCCGCGCAATGCTTGCGATGGGCCGCTCATCGCAGTCATTGCGCATCACGGCGCAGCAGATCGCCCGATGGGCGCAATGGAGCGAGCATCATTTCGCAGATTGCCAGTGCGGCCTGATGGATCAGATGGCAGCCGCTGCAGCCTCACCTGGCGAGGCGATCCTGCTCGATTGCCGATCACTCGAGTCTCGACAGATCCGAGTACCGCCCGCAATCACGATTCTCGTTGCGCACTCGGGTGTTGAGCGAAAGCTCGCTGCGGGTGAATACAACCTGCGCCGGCAGCAATGCACGATGGCGGCACAAAGACTCGGCGGGACATCCTTGCGCGATATCGATATCTCTTTGTTGTCAGCACGCGCGAACGATCTGCCGGAGTTGGAGCTTCGACGCGCACGTCATGTGCTGACGGAGAATACGCGCGTGGCGCGCGTAGTCAAAGCAATCGAAGATGAAAACATATTCGAGCTTGGTCGCTGTCTACGCGAATCACACGATTCGCTACGACACGACTTCGAGGTCAGTGTTCCGCAAGTCGATGCACTGGTGGATCACCTCAATCACACCATCGATCACGAAGCGAACGGCTGCGGTGGCGCACGGATGACCGGCGGCGGCTTTGGCGGCTGCGTGGTCGTCATGGTCAAAAGTAGCGCGGCAAGCGCCGTCGAGGCCGAGCTTCGGCGCTATCTTTCGAGTCGAGTGGCGAAGCCGCTGATACTGACGATGGATCAAGCACTCGTCGCGGCGACGTAACCGCGCTCGAGTTGTGCGAGCCGGTCATCGACATGCCCGGTGTATCCCACAGACAAACGAACGAGTCCCGGGCTGATGCCGGCAGCTGCGAGCGATAACTCATCGAGTTCACTCGAAGTGCTCGAGGCACTGGCACTCATCAGCGTATCGCTGAAGCCGAGACTCACGGCCATGTAGCCGAAATCTTCGATGTTTTGCAGGTGTTCCATGAAATGCGATGCGCGCTTGGCGGTTGCCAAATCGACGGTGAGCAATCCGCCTGCACCGTAACCCGGATTGCAAAGCCGAGTGAACAGCTCATGATCCGGATGAGAGGCCAAACCGGGATAGGCAACGCTCGCTCCCAGGGCCTCGAGACGCTGCGCGTAGGCGAGTGCCCGCGCGGAATGCTCTTTCATGCGCACACCGAGATTGGGCAGCCGCGTAGCCACTTCATACGCTGCACGAGGATCCATGGCAGGACCGAGCAACATCAGACTACCGAAGTGCAGATCGTAGAGTGAATCGATCACCGCACCGTCCGCACAAACGCAGCCCGCCACGATGTCGGAGGCCCCGTTGATGAATTTGGTGAGACTGTGGACCACGATGTCGGCGCCGTGCAAAGCGGGCGTGATCGACAGCGGAGAAAATGTATTGTCAACGATGAGACTCGCGCCGTGCTCATGGGCCAGCGCAGCCAGCGCCGGAATATTCGCGACACGCAAAGTCGGATTGGCAACGGTTTCACAGTAGAGCACTCGAGTATTGCCACGGAATGCGCGCCGTACCGCATCGAGATCGGTCAGATCGACAAAGCTGGTCTCGATCGCCGCTTTACGCGGCAGAAAATCGTGGAGCAGCGCCCAAGTGCCCCCGTATAGCGCTTGACCGGCAACGATATGGTCACCGCTGCTGCAGGCATTGAGCAAGACTCCCGAGATAGCTGCCATACCGCTCGCTGTGCAGTAGGCGCTGGGTGTGGCCTCGAGGGCAGCGAGATGACGTGCCAGCACCTTGACCGTCGGGTTAAAGTGCCGACCGTACAAAAAGCAGCCGCCGCGCGGACCCTCACGACCCTCAAAGATTTCCGGCATCTTGCCGGCCTCGAGGACGGTAAAGGTGGCGCTGGTCTCGATCGAAAGATTCACACCACCGTGCTCGCCAAACTCATGGCGCGAGCGCGCGAGTCGCGCCATCGGATCACGCAACGGCGCATGGGCACCCACTGTCGATGCCGCGATGAAAGACGAATCTAGAGTTTTCATGGAAACCCCGTCGATAATCGCTTCAAAGCGCAAAACCCAAGATATATACCGGCAGCGAGGTGACACCGGTCACCAGCATCCACACCATACCGAGGCGCCCCCAGAATCGGTGGGTAGCGCTGAAAGGACCTGGGGTCGGGGGACTAGGGAAGCGTCGTAGCGACATCACGATCAGCCCCGTCCACACGAAGAGCGTGGTGATCGCAAAAAAGGTGTGCAGGTAGATCCAGAAATCGAGCGTTGCGGTGCCGGCGTAGCTGCTGCCACTGGTCGCCGCAAAAATCCCGCCCTGCAAACGCAGATTGACTTCGAACACGCCGACCACGACCGCGAGCAGCAGCGCGAGACTGATCTGCAAAGTCTTGTGTCTGGCGAAACGTCCGCTACGTGCGAGATGCCAGTTGTACAGCACGATTGGCACCACCGCCACCAGTGCGACAATCACGAGATCCATCAACAAATCGGCACGCGTACCCAAAAAACCCTGTGGAAACATAAGCGCCCCGGCTATTTCTCGACTATTTATCGATTGCGCTTGCAACGCGCGTTGATCGATCGTCCCGCTTCGAGCTCTTCTTCATTGCCAAATCCGACTCGCGGCGAATCGGGTGTTGCCCAGCCTGAGCTTGCCTGTACCGGCTGCCCCTCTTCGCGCGCTGTCAGCGTCAGTAACTCGAGCAGATTATTGCCGGAGTTTGACGGCCACATGCCACGCCGCAGGGTCAGCGCGAACTTTCGCGGTAGTTTTTCTTTGGTCATGATGTCGAAGGTACCGCCGCGATCATGAGTTTTGAGTCCCATGAAAATCTGTGGCTCACCGCCGCGTGCCTGCACCGCCACGAAGCACTCGTGCATATTCGCTCGGCCCAACTCGACGATGTCGACGATCCCGGCCGTCGCTGCCGCTGCGGCAGGCGCGCCGACACTTTGCAGCCAGAGCGCATCTTCCGCCAACCAAAGCGTTTTTCCGCCAAGCCCGGCTGATCCAGCCGCGCCCACACAGTTTTCGGTCGGCTCGCCGACCCATGCGGAGAGATGTTTGCGCCAGCGCCATTCGCAACGCGCGCTATTGGCTGTCGCCGACATCGCAACTTGCAGGCGCATCACTACTTGTCGGGTCTTGGCGTCATTCTCGAGCGTAAGCGTCCCTGAGCGCACGATCGGCGCGTGCTCGCTCCCGTCGCGCTCTTCGACATCGAAACTATTCGGCATCTTTGCCGACTTGCGGATCTCGAGATGTAGCCGCGGCGGCGCAGTTTTGCCGCGCTTCATCCCCTCAAGGTAAAAACGTTGCGGGTCATTGTCGTAAACACCCGCAAGCAGTGCCGTGATCTGCGCCAGCTGCAGACGGCCCTCTGCCTGACCGAGCTCGCCAAGTGCGGTCGCCGCCTGCGCCGAGCAAACAAATCCAGCGAGTATCGAGAGAACCAGGCCGCGCCAACATGAAGTACGTCGAATGGTCTGCATCTGCCACCCCCTATCGGCAGATTTACCGCCGGGGAGCGATGGTCGCAAGCAACTCCGCCTCGCGCTCCACCGTGAGGCCAGCCTTGAGTTTTTGACGCTCGGCCTCGGGACGTGCGAGGTGCCAGCGCAGCGTGTCGCGGACCGTATCGCGCAGCGGGCTGATCGAGAGTCCGGCTCGCTGGGCACGCGCTACGGCACTGGTGGCGAAACCCGCGTTGTCACCCGTGGCGGGAGCCCACACGGGCATATCCGACCACGGCTGAACCTTTTGGATCTCAAGCGCGGCCGCACTCAACCACTCTGCCGTTGGCGCAACAGCAGGCTTCGCGAGCTCGCGGGCCGCAGCGATCGACTCACTCACCACATCGCCGATCGAGAACTGCCGAGGCGAGGAAATCGCATTGAATACGCCGCCGACGTCATTTTCGATCAGGCCCAGGGTGAATGACGCAAGATCCCGAACATCAATGAATTGCACCGGATCGCTCGGATCACCCGGAGCGATCATACGGCCACCGCGAGCGGCTCGCGCCGGCCAGTAGGTGAATCGATCGGTGTTGTCGTCCGGGCCCACGATGAGCCCAGGACGAACATTGGTTGTCCGCTGCGGACCAAAGATTTTGGTTGCCGCTTGCTCACACAGCGCCTTGAGCGGCCCATAGGTTTCACCATCGACTTTTTCCACGCTTTCGTCTGGCAGCTTTCCCACTGGGGAAGACTCGTCGTTTGCGTTGGCAAAACTCGCGTAGACCGAAACCGAAGAAATGAACAGATAGCGGCGAACCCGGGGTTCGAGCAGGCGCGCGACGTCACGAACCTGTCGCGGCACGTAACCCGAATTGTCGATGACGGCATCCCAATCGCGATGGGCGAGCGATTGCAAATCACCGTTGCGATCACCGCGCAAGCGCTCGACTTGCGGAAATCGATCGGTGTTGGTGCGCCCACGATTGAAGAACGTCAGCGCATGTCCACGCGCCAAGGCGAGCTCACTCATGTGCAACCCGATGAAACGCGTACCACCGAGAATCAGCAGCCGCAGCGGTCTTGCTGGCGTTGCAGCCATTGCCGTCATGCCGAATCCGGGAAGAGTCGCGGCAACGAGACCGGCGCCCGCCGAGTGCAAAAAACCACGACGCTTCATCGAAACGACCTCACTGGGTATCGGTAATGAAAACCTTGGCGAAAATCTTGACCTCGCATACGCGAAGCTATGTACTGCACCGCTAGTTACTGCGATACGGATTCTACAGGGAGACCCGCCATATGTTTTCGCACATCATGATCGGCACCAATGACCTTGAGCGTGCCAAGAAGTTTTACGACGCTTTGCTCAGCACGCTCGGCATAAAACCCGCAGTCATCGACGGTCACCGCATTTTTTACCGCTCACCGACCGGACTTTTCTCGGTGACGCAGCCGATCGATGGGCAGCCCGCCAGCGCTGGCAACGGTGAGACCCTGGGCTTTGCGGCGACGTCTCCCGAACAGGTTCAGGCTTGGCATGCGGCCGGTCTGGCGGCGGGCGGTACGGCGATCGAAGATCCGCCGGGAATTCGCGAAGGCAAAGGCATGAAGCTGTACCTTGCTTATTTGCGCGATCCCGACGGTCACAAGATCTGCGCACTGCATCGCATGTAAACACACGGCAGCTGGGCGCGCGCCACGAGTCAACGCGCGGTGCGCGCCTTGTGTTGCAGATACATGTTGGTGAACTCAGGCCACGGCTCGGGCCGTGCAAACCACTGCGGATGCACGCGCCGAATCATCTCGATTTGTGCCGCAGGCGCCTCACCCAAGTCGAGCAGCTTTCGTCCCGCCTCGGCCCAAGAAACCATGCCCGGCGTCTGTCCCATTTTCATCCAAGGCAGCCAACTGGAAGTGGCCGAGTAAGCAAAGTCGCTGCGCACGGCGGTGACCTGGGGATCCTCGATCTCGGCCAGCGATCCGCGCAGCGAAGAGTGGGTGGCGACCACCAATTCTTTGCCAGACGACTCTTGCGGAAATTCCTCTGGCGACAGCCAATGTGGCGCACGGATATAACTCGACTTCGTCATCCACAAATCGTCGTTGACGACGCGCCACGGATAAGAAAAGGGCTTGCCCGTATTCGGCAGGATATCGCGTGATCCCACGATACGCGGTTCACGATCACTGAACCTGAAACGCACCGGTCCTTCGGTGTAGTGGTATGGCGTCACCTCGGTCCCCGTGTGCGGATTTCGCACGGTCTCGCCGGGCTCGAGATAGCGCGACTCGCCGAGCGGGCGATAGAGAGCGGCCTCCCAATCGGTGACGGTCCAGGAGAGGTCGCTCAGCCTCTCGGTGCGCCGCAAAATCAGACTTTCGACATCGATGATCGGTTGCACGGGCAGCCCGGGGATGACGAGATCCAGTCGACCTGTAAACCACATGAGCACATCGCGCGTTTCGGTGCTTGCACGCAGTTTCAAATAGGCAGTGACATTACCTGCCGGAGATGAAAGATCGATCGGCTGTCGCGGACGACTCGACGATTTCGCAGCCGCGTGAGTGGACGTGGCAAGCAAACCTGCAGCTGAGAGTCCGATGACGCCGCGTCGCGTGTATCGCATGAGGTTTTATCCGTCGCTCAGGCCGGTTGCTGTGCCGAGCTACGGGCTCGCCTTGCTGCAATCCATGCATAGATTGCGAGCGCCACCGCCACCGACACCATGCTGCTCCAGAACTGCGACTGCAAACTCGGCGTCAGCGCCATGGCCGACAGTACTGCAGTAATCGCCGCGACCGTGAGATAGCTGAGCCAGGGGAAGAACCACATCTTCAAAGGTGTGTCACGATTTTCGCGTAACGCTTTTTGACGGAGTCTGATCTGCGCAACCGCCATGGTGAGGTAGATCAAAAGAATGAGCGCTCCGGAGGCATTCACCAAAAACGCGAAGACGCCATTCGGCGAGATCATCTGCGCCACCACTCCGAAAAGTCCGGCGACACTACCGAGAATCACCGAGCGCGAGGGCACTCGACGCGGATTGAGCTTGATCAACCAATTCGGTGCATCGCCTTTCTCGGCGAGCACGAACAGTACCCGCGAGCAAATGTAGTAGCAGGAATTGAGACAAGACAGCACCGCCGTGAGAATCACGAAATTCATGATGGTGGCGGCGAGCGGAATACCCATGGCATCGAGCGCGGCCGTGAACGGCGACTGCCCAGGAACGATCGTGTTCCACGGCACGACCGCAACGATCATGAGCAATGAACCCACGTAAAAAAGCAGAATGCGGCCGACGATCGAGGAAGTCATCCGCGCCACCGACTTGGCAGGCTCGGTCGATTCTGCCGCCGCGATGGTGACGATCTCCGTGCCCATCATCGAGAAAATCACCGTCGTGACGGCCGCCACGATCACCAGCGCGCCATTCGGCGCAAAGCCCCCATGGGCGGTCAGGTTGGCGAGCCCTTGTGAGCCCTCGCCATGAAAGCCGCCGACATACGCTGCAGCCACCAAAATGAACGCGACGATGGCGCCTACCTTGATCGAAGAAAACCAGAACTCGAATTCACCGAAGGAGCGTGCCGAGCTCAGATTCACCAGCGTCATCGCGACCATCAGCAGCGTGCCCATCTGCCAACCGGGCATGGTGAAGCCGAGCTCCTGCAAAATGTTCACGGCGGCAATGACCTCAATCGGGATCACCACCACCCAAAAAAACCAATATAGCCAGCCGACCGAGAATCCGGCCCAGTTACCCAGCCCCAGCCGCACGAACTCGGTGAACGATTTCGTGCCGGGATTGGCGACCGCCATCTCGCCGAGCATGCGCATGACGAACAGCAGCAGCGTACCCGTCAAAATATAGGTCAAGACGATGGCGGGGCCCGCCGCGGCAATCGCCGCACTGCTGCCCACGAACAGCCCGGCGCCGATGATGCCGCCGATCGTGATCATGAACATATGCCGCGGTCGCAATGAGCGACTTAATTCGTTGGTGGATGACTCGGCCATGACCCCCTCCCCGAGTGACTCTACGGTCAGATAACCAAAGGTAACGCGAATCACGAAGGTTCGCACAGTCACCACGGAACTTTGCAGCCACGACGAGGTCCAGTCCGAAACGCCAAAACCCCGCCATCACCCCCGGGAGACGACCATGGACTCTTCAACGCAGCGCGCCATTCTCAATGTGATGATCCACGCCGCCCTCGTCGACGGGCAGAAGTCGGACAGCGAGCGCAACGCCATCCGTGACGTTGCCGAGTCCCTCGTCGGTCAAGCGGGTGGCGCCGCGCTCGCCGGCGTATACCAAGACGTCTTGCTGAAACGCGTTCCGCTCCAACAAGCGATCAGCAGCCTGAAGGCGCTCGAGCACCGTCAGCTCGCCTACGAAATGGCCGTTTGCGTCTGCGATGCCGATGGCGTGCAGAGCCCCGCAGAGCGCGAGTTCCTCGCCTCGGTGCGTAACGTGCTGGGGCTCGCGACCGATGACCCGGCCATGCGCAGTGCTGCAGAGGCGGACTCGATCGCTGCCGCTGCTGCTGCCGCAGGTGGCGCCGCGGCGGTTTCTGCTGCTCCCGCGTCGGTCACACCTACGGTCCGCGAGGCCGAACTCGACAAAAGCATCCTCAACTACTCCATCCTTAACGGCGCGCTCGAACTGCTGCCGCAGTCCTGGGCGTCGATGGCAATCATCCCCTTGCAGGTGCGCATGGTGTACAAGATCGGCAAAGCCCACGGTATCGAAATGGACCAGGGTCACATCAAAGAATTCATCGCTACCATCGGTGTCGGCCTGACCTCACAATATGTCGAGCAGATCGGCCGTAAACTCGTCGGTGGACTCGTCGGCGCCGCGGCAGGGCGTCTGCTGGGTGGTCTCTCAGGCGCCGCGACCAGCATGGCGTTTTCGTTTGCAACGACCTACGCGCTCGGCCAAGTGGCCAAGCGCTATTACGCAGGCGGTCGCGTGATGAGCACCGAACTGTTGCGCAGAACCTTCCAGGAAACGCTGGGGCCGGCAAAGTCGATGCAGCAGCAGTACCTGCCGGCCATGCGTGATCGTGCGCGCACGCTGAGCGCGTCGGAAGTTATTGAGCTCGTGCGCAAATAGCGCCTAGGCTTATAGCACCTCAGCCTGCGAGCAAGCGCCGCACGCCTTGCTCGATCTGCGACATCATGCTCGCGAAGCCGTCTGCCTCACCGTAATAAGGATCGGCCACCTCGCGATCGTCGAGGAACAGCCTGATGGGTACGTCAGAACCCGCCGGGCGACGCGCCTCGAGCTGCGCAAGGTTGTCGCGATCCATGGCGAGAATCAGATCAAAGATTTGAAAGTCTGCATCGCTGATCTGCCGACAACGAAAGGCGGCAAGATCATAGCCACGCTCGGCGCAGGCGGCGATCGAGCGCGGGTCGGCGGTATCGCCCACGTGCTTGTCCTTGAGCCCCGCCGAGCCGAACTGCCACCCCGAAGCGCCCTCGCTTGCAGCAAGCGTGCGCGCCACGATCTCAGCAGCCGGCGAGCGGCAATAATTACCCGCGTCCACGAACAAAACTTTCACTTCGAACCTCCTCGCTCACACTCGGCGATCGCGGCATCGACCCGCGGCAGCCAATCGCCCTTGTATTTGTCCTGATACCACTTGCGTAGCGGTCGAGTCGCCGCGCGAAATTCCGCGCGCTGCTCGCTCGTCACGTAGTCGACCGTTCCCCCGCCCGCCAAAAAACGCTCGATGGCCGGCGTTTCTCTTTCTTTGGCCGCACGCCGCGTCGCCGCAGCAAGCTCACGAAACGCCACTTTGACCGCAGCCTGTACATCGGCAGGCAGTCGCTCCCAGCCTTTGGCCGAATACCACCAGATCGCCGCCATGTAACTATGCCGATCGACGAACATGTGACGGATGTGGTCGTCGAACTTCATGCCCATCACATCCTGAATACTGTTCTTGGTACCGGCGAGCATGCCGGCACCCAGCGCTGTATAGATCTCGGAAAACGGCAGCGCCATCGGACTTGCCCCGAGCTCGCGGACCATTTCCTGTTCCAGTGCCGAGGGCAACGTACGGACCCGCAGTCCTGCAAGATCAGCCACATTTTTGATGCGTCGATCGACCATGGCAAAACTGCGCCAGCCACCCGTATTACCGACCGCCATCAGGCGCAAGCCCAAGCCCTCTTGCAGGATCGCCTCGCCCATCGCCTGCGGCACACTGCCATCCATCACGCATTCGGCGACGGCGTCGTCGGCGAACAGATACGGGAGATCGAGCACTTGCGCCGGGCCGTAGAGACCCGCGAGACCCCCGATCGTCGTTTGATGGACTTCGAGGATGCCACTCTGCAGCGCCTCGATGCACTCGCGCTCGTTGCCGCAGAACTGGCCGGACGGATAGATCTGCACTTCGACACGCTTGCCAAGCTGACGTCGCAGTGAGTCGCGGAAAGCTACGGCACCGATGTAATCCTCGTCGTCTTGCGAAGCCAAAAAGGCTACGCGAATGGTGAACTCTGCGTGTTCGGCACGCGACGAAAAAATGCCGATGATGCAGATGATCGT
>Ga0194129_10003250_pt1 | contig 22807 bp, 17 predicted proteins | sample TA2KigCa35mmetaG_FD_150862 | JGI IMG/M metagenome (GOLD analysis project Ga0194129, IMG submission 150862) | Freshwater microbial communities from Lake Tanganyika, Tanzania - TA2015038 Kigoma Deep Cast 35m | ecosystem: Environmental > Aquatic > Freshwater > Lake | place: Tanzania: Lake...
CGGTCGGCGGCTGGACAGGCTGCGATCGAGATGATCGTGATGCTGATCCTCGGCACAGCGTTGCTTGGTTCCGTTCTGATCTTTCACAGGATTGCGTCGGAAGACGAGGAACTGCTTGCGGATAGCCGCTGGATCGCCTATCAGTGCGCGTTCCACGGCGAGCGCTGCGCTAACGCAGTTGAACCGCACTCGCCAGTCCTGGCGCAGGTGAAAGGCCGGGTGCAGGGCGACGATGCTCGCACGCACTCGCGAAGAGTTTGGCTTGAGCGGATCGATTCCGGGCCGTCGGTGCTCGCGAGCCGATCGCTCGACAACTGGAGCCTTGAAGATCCGGGCACTGTGGCCGGCCGCTTCGGCCTCGACGTCGACGCGGGGCTGGTGGGTGCCTCAACCAGCATGCGGCGAGGCGCCACACCCACTGAGGCCTCCTTTGGTCTTCCCGGAACCATGAGTTTCGCAAGCCGTCGGATCGCCACGCTCAGAGACACCTGGTCGCAGGATCCGCATGCCGATCACGATCCGGGAACGCTTCAGAGGGTGCGAGAGGCGATCGAGATCCCGGCGCAGGTGGCGGTCGACCCCGTCCTCACGGTAACCGAGCTCATGCAACGCACACTCGCCTGGCTGGGCCTCGAGACCTACACGGCAAACTGGTCCGATCGACCGATACGCCCTCTTCGCAAGGGGCCCCAAGAACCGGGCTGCGCCGACTGTTCTGAGCTTCCAACCAGCGACTAGGGCGAATCTGTGATGCTGATCTCGATCAATCACCGCAGGTCGCAAGCCCTTCGTATCCACGGCCGCTCCAGCGAATCCCGCTCGGCACTCTGCAAAGGCGCAGCGTGCCGAGCCTGTCTTCACATCTGCCGTTTGCACGACCCGCGTTCCACGCACTGCTCTGCTCGCGCCTGTTTCGCACGCAAGGGAGATTCGCATCCAAGATCCGCTGCGCGGTTGCTTGCTCGATTCCTCGTGTTGTCGCTCACGACCACGCTGCCCCCGGCAACACAGGCCCAACATCCCGCCACAGGGCAAGCGTTGCCGCAATCCGCGATGGCGTCTGTGTCGAATCGCTTTGGCGCCGCAACCGATCAGCAGTCCATTCTTCAATTGGGGATCGAAGGTCACTGGCTGCTTCGGGAGTCGCTCAACGCGGGAGCGCGAGGAGCGGGCGACTCGATCGCGATGAATACGGTCGACCAAACCAGCCCTGGAGCGGGCGTCAGGGCGTGGCCGGACGGGACCCGGGCTGCTCCACAACAGCGGCCGCGCCATGCCATGGGCTCTGGCTGTCCGGGACGTCTGCGGAAACTTTTCGGCGCCTCCGGGGTTGCCGCCCTCGCGATCGAGTGGCGGATTGGCAACCGTTGCGTGAGCGACTGGCATCCCACGGGCGAAAGTCAGTTGCAGGCGATCCAGAGACTCGCACGGAACCTGCGCGCAGAGGGGTTTGCCGCATCGGCAAGCAGCCCGCAGAGCCTTGCCGGTGGGATTTCCACCTTCCATCGCGAGGTTGGTGGCTATGCGGCACAACTCTGGGTGCATTGCTTGCAGAAGACCTGCAGGGTTTTCGCCTCTGAAACGACTCTCCTCTGAGGCGCATCGATGCTTGCGCACCAGTCCTCTCTTGCAGGTCGCCTCGCGCTGCTGTCCTTGCGCTGGTCGCCTCGCGCTGATTCTCCCCCTCCTGGTCTATCGCCTCTGCGCTGGTCAACAACGAACAGGGTATCCAGATGTTGAATGCCAATCGTGAACAACTCTCCTCGCGCCGCAGTCGCTTCGCTCCGCTGATTGTTTGGGTCGGAAGCCTGCTGAACAAGCCGGTCTTTATCAGCGCGCGCAATGCAGTACGGGCATTCTGGCGCGCACCGGGTCAATTTCGCCTGCCGCTCTTTCTGATCGCGCTGGGCTGCGGGATCGCAAGCGCCTACAGCCTTGTTGCGCCCTTTGAGGAGAGGCCAAGCCCTGCGGCCCCGCAGGAAAGTGTGGAGGTGCTGGTCGCAAAGCGCAATCTCCAGGCTGGCGAGGTGGCCTCGCGGGAAACGCTGGCCGTTCGAAAATTGCCGGCGGCCTACGCGGCCGAGGCGATGCTACCCCCGGAGCGGATCGACGAAATCGAGGGATCCCTTCTGCGACAGTATCTCGCTGCGGGTGAGCCTTTGCTGCGCTCTCAAATCGAGGATGCGTCGCAGCGCATACGCCATCCGAGCCTTGGCATGCGGCTGGTTCAGGTTGTCGTCGAGGACCGCTTTGGTCTGCAGAATCTGCCCTCTCCCGGGGATCATGTCGACCTCTTCTGGCAGGATCCGCCAGGCATGCACCGCAGTGGCAGCCTTGGCGGAGGCGGGATCTATCTGCTGGAAGACATTGCTGTCAAGTCGATCCGCCGCCTGAAGGCGGAGGCCGGCTCTGCCCTCAGTCGCCGCAGCGGCGCCTCGGGCGTGGTTCAGCTGGAGGTGGAAGTCACTCCGGAGCACGCGATCCAACTGGTCCGGGCCTCGTCGAACGGTCTGCTTCAGATGACCTTGCGCCACCCCGCCGATCGCGGGTTGCTCCCGCTGGCTGGGAAGCCCGAGTATCCGGTCGGGCGACAAGCCCCGGCTTCACTCAGGGCCGACCGTTCGAAACCCGACGCTGCCGGCACTGGGGCAACCCCCTCAGCTGCTCCCCCTTCGGTTCCTCCGGCGCCCGCGATCCACACGCCCTCGACCGCGCACCCTCCAGTGCATACGCCGAAGCCTTCCACACATCGGAGCGAGACATCCGCAGATCGATTTCCTCAGGTTCTAGGGGGCTCGCAGAGGTCGGAGGGGTCAGGCGTTGAAGTGATTCGTGGTGGACAAAGAACCATGCAGGAAAGCGGATTCCCAGCCTTGCCAGTGCTGGGGCACGTGCAAGGGCAGTCTCAAGGGCAGGGTCAGTCTCAAGGGCAGTGGCAGAGCACAAACCACATCAGAGCCGACGCTGGGGTTTCTGCGCCTGTGGATTTACGCGCATCGACGCTCAGTGCGACGCGCCCGCACCCGGAGGTTGACGCCACCGCTCAGAGGCCCCGGTCATCCTTCGAATCGGCTGGTGAAGGTGATCGCCGGGATCTTACCGAGCTCTTGCGAGGGGCGATGACTCCCCCACCGGCAGAGCCGCGGATCGTTCGATAGACCGAAAAGAGCTGCGGGTCACTTTATGAGGATGATGCGATGACATTTCTTCCACTCCCGAATCTTCGCCTGCCCGCAAGCGCGCGCCTGGTCGCTGGGGCCCTGCTGATCTTCAGCGTTTCTGCTACAGGGGTCACCCCTTCCCTGGCGAGGGATGAGGCGCCTTCGGCAAACGCCACGATCGTGCAAAGAGTCCGGCTCCATGCTGACCTGCAAAGCACCGCAGTCGATGCAGGCCCCGCCCACGGCAGCCCTGCCAACGCCTCGGGAGTTCCGCACCATTCGAGCCCTCCCGGCCCAGCCAGCGCCTTGGGCGCGCCAGGTTCCCGCTCAAGCAGCGGCGAGACGGGCGCGGCGGGCGACAGAGGCGCCGACTCCCCGATTGCAGAACCCCGGGCGCAAACAGGTCCGCAGAGCGACGCCCAGCAAGCCGCGCGCCTGGACCTGCTGGTGGGCGACGCGATCGTGGTTAATACAAAGGGTATGTATCGCGTCTCCGTTGGTAACGCGAAGGCAATTCAAGTGGTTGCAATCGATCGGTCGCAGCTCCTCCTGATCGGGGAAACCCCGGGTTACTCCAAGGTTCACGTTTGGGAGCAGGCCGGGATGCGGAGCATTGATGTGCTCGTTACCTCCACCATCCTTGCGCGGCTTGAACGGGAGGCAAGCGCAGCGCGCGACCGCGACTCTTCCCTCACGGTACGGCGAGAAGCGGATCGCATCATCGTCCACGGACCTTCCCTCTCGAGCGCCGAGCGGATGCGCTTTGCAGAGCTGTCAAGGAAGTATCCGGAATTGAGTGTGCTTGCCCACGACAGCACCGCAGAGGCAACTGTGGTGGTTGATCTCTTCTTTGTGGAAGTGAAAACCGAGCGCGTGAACCAGCTGGGTATCCGGTGGTCCTCCGGGGCGCAAGGGCCGTCGGCGTCGGTATCGGTGGATCGTTTCAATCCCTTAAGTTGGACCCTGGGTCTCGCCTCGCAGTTCACCTCCATGCTGCAGTTCCTGCAGAACGATGGAGACGCGGTCCTTCTGGCGCGCCCCAGCCTCACCTCAAAAGTTGGCGGATCCGCCCGTTTCGTGGCGGGTGGCGAGTTGCCGATCCCGGTGAGCAGTGCACTTGGGCAGGGCTCGGTCCTCTTCAAGGAATACGGTGTCCGGATCGAGATTGCCCCCACGGTTGCAACCGCAGACATCCTCAACATCCGGCTCACCGCAGAGATATCCTCCATCAACTTCGAGGCGCAGGTGAAGGATATCCCTGGCATCGCCAAGCGGCGAACCGAGTCCGAGGTTCAGGTGCGTTCTGGCGATACCCTCGTGGTCGCTGGACTGATCACCGATGATGTCGCAAAGAGTTTCGAGCGGGTGCCCGGGATCGGCGACGTCCCCGGAATCGGGGGCCTTTTCAGGTCGCGTCAGTTCCGCGACCGAAACAGCGAATTGCTGCTGTTTGTGTCGCCCCGCCTGGTCAAGCCCTCGTCAATCGCGGCGCACTCTTCCGGGGCTCCCCCGGGCCGCGCGGGTTCGGGATCCGTCGCCCCCCATCCGGGAGCGATCACGCCCCTCCCGGCGGCACTTCGATGAGCACGATCTGGGTGTGCTGGGCTCATGAAGGAGACCCGTCGCACGAAACAAAGCACTTTGTCAACGACACGCTGAGCCTCGGGAGGGACCTGTCGTGCGAAATCCGCCTGAAGGGTTGGGGTATTGCACGTCACCATGCCGAACTTCGAACGGTTGACGGACAGGTTTTTGTTCACGACTGTGGAAGCTTTAGCGGCCTCAAGGTCAACGATGAGCGGGTTCGCAACTTTGGGCCGCTGATCGAGCAGGATCTTGTACAAATCGGTACTTATCGTCTGTGGATCGAAAGAGATCCGAACCGCGCGGGTCGATCGCCCGTTTTCGATGCCGCAATACACACGGCCGCGGCGGAAGTTCGGTCGGTTCGCGCTCCGACCCACCTTCCCGGAGAGCCCAGGCTCCCATCGGCAAGCGTCCTTCTTCCGGAAAGGCAGCCAACCCTTGCCAACCTTGATCTGGATCGCGCACTCCCGCTCCTTCCGGCGGTCGGCGCATATCGCCTGGTGAGGAAGGAGCCGATACTTGGCGATGGGGCAGGGCCTGGCGACCTCTGTGACGATGGTCCGGGAGGCGATGGTCCCAGGGCGCCAGCATGCGTACATTCAACCACGCCTACCGTTGCAGGTTGGGTTGCTCTCGAGACCTTCGATCCGGTAGCTCCTGGAAGCCTCGATCCGGAAGCTTCTGCCACCCTTGATCCGGTAGCTTCTGCCACCCTTGATCCGGAAGCTCCTGGAAGCCTCTGTCCACCGGGTCTGGCGACTGCAGTTTCGGCCCTACGCGATACCGCGCCCGCCCAGGTCGAACCGGCATGGGCACCTTCGCCGCAGTCGGTGGGGTGGCTTCGGGCTGCGGCCTTCTCGGAACTCGACCGACGGGGCCTGCGGCTTGGCGATCAGGGCGTTGGCGAACTTGCCGGCATCCTGCGCGACATCTGCCGCGCAATCCTGACCTCGGCGGCCGCGCGTAATGCGCTGTCCACAAAGCTCACCGCAGACCAGGAAGAAGTTCTGGTGAGGATTACCCTCGAGGAATGCCTTGGATTTGGTCCTATTCAACCTTTAATGGACGATGCGTCTGTCGACGAAATCATGGTGAATGGCCCGGCACAGATCTTCGTCGAGCGGGGCGGAGTCCTTGAGCGCTGCGATCAACAGTTCTCTTCGGAATCTGCCTTGCGGCTGATCGCCGAGCGGATCGCATCGCGCGCTGGAAAGCGGCTCGACACCGCAGCACCAACGATGGACGCGCGACTTCCGGACGGCTCGCGCGTGAATCTGGTGATCCCGCCGCTCGCCCTGCGAGGCACGCACATGACGATACGCAAATTCTCGCGGCGCATCCTGAGCTTTGAGCACCTGGTCGACAAGGGTTCTGCCTCCACCGCGCTTTGCGCCTTTCTCCAGTGGGCTGTCGAGGCCCGCCTCAACATTCTTGTGTCGGGAGGAACCGGCAGTGGCAAGACAACTCTTCTCAACATTCTGGGGAGCCAGATTTCGCCCTTCCAGCGCATCATCACGATCGAAGATGCGGCCGAACTTGCCCTCGGCCACCCGCATTGCGTGGGTCTTGAGGCTCGGCTTGCCGGCTATGAGGGGGTTGGCGAAATCAGCATCCGTGAGTTGTTGCGCAACGCGCTTCGCATGCGTCCCGACCGCATCATCATCGGGGAGTGCCGCGGAGGGGAGGCACTCGATCTACTTCAGGCGCTCAACACCGGGCACGCCGGATCTATGTCGACGATCCATGCCAATTCGCCCCGTGATGCGCTTGCCCGCCTTGAAGTTCTGACGCTCTTGTCCGGGATCGAAATCCCGATTTCAGCGATCCGGTCGCAGATCGCCTCCGCCTTCAATCTTGTTGTGCAGATTGTTCGATCCGATGAAGGGAAACGAACGATCAGTGCGGTGAGCGAACTCAGCGGACTCGAGGGCGGCAGTTTCCGCATGCAGGACATCTTCCTGCTCGACGCAGCGAAGGAGAGGGGCGCCCCGCGCTACGCACTCTGCACAGGCGTGCCTGCCTGTCTTCGGGATCGCGCATCGCAGGGGTCCGATCACATCCTGCAGATCTTCTCCCATCCCGAGGGTGCCCGAGCGATGCATGCGGTGCCTCGCGCTGTGCGTGCATCTCCGGGCCTGTGACCGGTTCTTCAACCCAGCATCCGGAAGTACGGCGGCAACCTCGCGTCCGGTGATGGATTCCGGCTGACTCAAGGAGCATCCTGAGCCATGGAACTGAACAACGTCGCTACGTGGGCGATCCTCCTGCTGTCGCTTGCCCTGGTCTGGATCCAGATCCTTCCCGGTCTGTTACACGTGGTTCGTGCTGCCGAGGAGTGGTGGGCATTCCGCCTTTCGTCGACTGCAGGGGTTGCACCAAGGCCTGCGCGTTCAACCGATCCCAGCGCTGCAGGACAGTGGATGGCGACAGTGTCGCGCTGGCGTTATGTCTACCTCGGGGTCGTCGTGACCCTTGGTCTTGTGCTCTTTCCGCTGCACCCGTGGCTGTGGTTTGTGTTTCTCGCCTGCCTGCTCGGGTTGCCCCTTGTGGTGCAACATCGCCTGTCACTCCAGGAGCGAGGCGCGATGGAGCGAGCGCTGCCCGACACCATTCTGAAGACTGCCGGGCTCCTGCGCTCAGGCCAGGCGCTCCATCAGGCGGTTGGGCATCTCGCAGAGGTGGTTGACGATGCACTCCTGCCATGCTTTGAGACGGTCCGAACGGATCTGCGCATCGGGATTTCGCTGTCTGACGCGCTTCGTCGTCAGGAGTCAAGGTTGGCGCTGGATGAGTTCAGTCTGTTCAGCAACTGTCTCAGACTCGGGATCGTGTCGGGCGGTACGCTTGCGCCCACCCTCGAACAACTCGCCCGAGACATTCAGTCACGAATCAATCTGCGGGCGAAATTGCGTGTGCTCACGGTGCAGGCGCGAGGCCAGGCGTGGGTGATGTCGAGCATGCCGGGTGGACTGGTTGCCGTGCTCTACCTCGTCGACCCCGACGGACTTGCCCCACTCTTCGAAACGCTGCCCGGAAAGCTTGCGCTTGCCGCAGCCTTTCTCATGAATCTCGCTGGCGCGATCTGGGTTCGCCGCCTCGCATTGCCCTCGTTTGATTGACGGTTCAGGGACCCGGGCCCCGCGGTACTGCATGCGCCTTACCCACCGCACGAAAGGCTGGTTGTGCCCGTCGGTGCTTCGGCGTGCTGAGAGGCCGCGCCCGAGGTGACCGATCCCGGGACAAAGATTCCTCGGCCAAGCTCCCCTCGGTTCTCTTCTGTCCATATTGCTTTTGCGAAAGGAGTTTTCCATGGTGACAGAGGTTGCTATTGGATTGACCGTCGCGCTGGTCGTCTTTCTGGTTGTGTTCCTTGGCGGAGCCGCACTGGCTCGCCTCCTGGGCTCAACCTTCGACCAAGCGTCGGCAGATGGTCGCGGTGTTCGAATTCGGATCCGGGACCTTGTGCAGCGCGAACTCGTCGGCCACGCAGTGGTGTGGCTCGGCGGCCGCGTGTTGTTGCTTGTCACCCCCGCAACGCTGGAGCGCCTGGGCGACGCTTCGAGGCTTTGTCAGGACCTTTTTCTGCGCCGTTCCATCGATTCGAAGGCCTGGATCGGGGGCCGTTGGCTGCTCTTCATGGCTCTTGCGGGAATACTCGCGGTCTTGCTCTTGATGGGGCACAACAGCTCGCGCGCGTTGGTTCAGGCACTCGCCGGTTTGACCATCTTCGGGTTGCTCCTAGCGATCGTGTTGCCACAGCTTTTGCTCGCAGACCTTCGAGCGCTCCTTGAGCGCTACCGGAAACGGCTTCTGGTTCGGCTCCCTGGCATCGTTGACCTCTGGGCAATCGGGCTCGAGTCGGGTCAGTCGGTGGGCGCTGCCTTTGTTCAGGCGGCGTCACAGCTCACCGACCCCCTTACAAAGCCTGTTCAACTCCGGGTGATCCGAGACATGCAAAGCGGCATGAGTCTGAGCGAGTCGCTCAACCGACTTGGCCGGGGACTCGGGATCAAGCCAATCTCGCAGTTGGGAATCATGGTGTCGCTCTCCCTCGCGCAGGGCACACCCCTTGCCGAGCCCATGAAAAACTTCGCATTGCAATTGCGACAGGACCTGTATCTGGCAGCGGAGAACCACGCGATGAAGGCGCCGCTTCGCTTGCTGGTGCCATTGGTGCTTCTTATCTTTCCGTCGACCTTCATAGTCCTACTCTTTCCGGTGCTCTTTCGGGTGCAACAGGAGTTTGCGCGATGAACCAGACCCGACCAAGTGCCTCGAGGCATCCGGGCGGGGCCTTGATCCACAACGCGCACGACCCCCTTGATCGTGTGATGATCGGGCGGCATTTCCAGCCGCCTGAAGGCGTCAGGCTCGAGAGCTTTCTGTCGAGATTGGTGGGGATGAGTCCGTTTGGTAGGCTTGCCAGGTCCAAGCCCTGCGTCTGGGCGTATCTCGACCGTTGCTCAACCATCCACACCCTCACGATGACGCGTCGGCTCGATCTGGTCTGGGTTGACGCTGAGGGCCGGGTGTTGAGGCTTGATCGGGCAGTGCCGCCCTTACGAATGCGTCGTTGCCCCGGAGCACGAGGCGTTTGGGAGCGCCTTCATCAAGGCCCTTCGCAAGGCCGCCAGAAGGGCTTCCCGTCAGGTTTTGGCGCCTTCGAGGCAACAAGGGGCTCTGTTCCCTGCCGAGCGGGTCTCGGCATTCTCCAGCCGTCGCCCGGCACGGCCGATCCGCAAACACGCGGCACGGCCGATCCGCAGTTGCGCGATCCGGCGGTGAATCGGCAGTCGGGTTGGGGCACCCTCGAGACCCTCCTCGCGCTGCCCATCCTCATGCTGCTTTTTGCCCTGATCTTTCAGGTGGCATTTCTCGGGATTGCGCGACTTCATCTCGGGCACGCCATGCGGGAAGGGCTGCGGCACGCCTCGACTCCCCCCGAACCCGGTCTGGATTCGCGTGCGGGCTCGACAGGTCAAGACCCAGGTAGCCGCTTCGCAAGCGGACTTGCGGACGGATTGGAGGCGTGGGCCCGGTTTTATGGCGACCGTGTCCGCTCCATCCCTACGCATTCGGGCCACTTTACAGGGGGGTCGGGCTGGACCGGACGACTCGACGCTCCAGTGCGTGTCGTCTGGAAGCTTGTCCCGGGCAGACTCTCCTCGGCGCAATTCTCGGCGTCGACCGAGGCGTATGCGGGCGACGGTGCTGCGGCAGCCGACCCATCGGCGCAGCGCGAAGCGACTCTGGGCACGCGCTCGTTCTGGGATGGTGGGTCGCGTCCGGGTACCGACGCGGACAGCCCGGATCACCTTTCTGCGTCGGTGAGCTACGCGGTGCCGCTCAAGGTTCCTCTGGTTGGGGCTGCATTCGCGCGAGCCCTTGGCGCACATCTCGGATGTGATCAGATCTTTCAGGGATCTCAAGGAGCTGGAGGGTGGGGGGCTGATGCGCAGATCGCCGGAGCACCGATCGGGTGGGCCGGGGTTGCCAGAGAGGGCCCTTTTGCTTCCAACAGTTCGGTGCAGCGCAGCTGGGGCTCGCAGGGGCTTTGCTCCGAGGGTGGGCGGTGGCACTGGGTGCTCGGTACCGGGGGGCGGATGGCTGTTCCGCCGAGTCTGTTCTCCCGACGCGATGGGGATAGCGCCGATTCGGGTAGGCTGCCCTCCCCCAGCGTGGGTCAATCGTCAGCATCGGGAGCGGCCTGGGGGGTTGGATCTGCGTCAATCGCCGCATCGCCGTTGAACCTGCCGCCCAACGGTTCCCTGAAGCACGAGGGGTTTCTGGGTTTGACAATGCCCCAGAACGCCTCACCTGTATCGCTCTCGAGTGCGCTGACAGAAGGTGGGGGACTTCGATCCCCTGAGGTGCTTCACCGGCAGTCCATCGGAGGGATCCGCAGTAGCGCCCGAGGCGGCGCTGCGGGAGGAAACACGCCCGTCGGCAGGGTATCGGACTCGATCCGGGCGCTGCTCACCGAGGCTGCTCCGGCTGGGGCCGGGGCGGTTCACTGCCCCCTACAATCCGGTTGAACCGGCTTCGACTTTGATCGGCAGGCGCGATGAAAATTTCAATGATTGGTGCGGGATACGTGGGGCTTGTGACGGGCGCCTGTCTTTCGGACATGGGCAACGAGGTGTTGTGTGTGGACGTGGATGAGGCAAAGATCAATCGCCTCAACAGCGGGGAAATCCCGATCCACGAGCCAGGGCTTGATCAGGTCGTGCAGCGCAATGTTGCCGCCGGACGCTTGCGCTTCAGCGCAGTCCCCGCCGAGGGGGCGCAGTTTGGTGAGATCCAGATGATTGCGGTGGGCACGCCACCCGACGAAGACGGTTCCGCAGACCTCAAGTATGTCCTTGATGCGGCCGCGTGTGTTGCGCAACACATGGATGGCTACCGGTGCATCGTCGACAAGTCCACGGTGCCGGTGGGTACTGGAGATCGTGTCGAGCAGAGGGTGCGCGAGACGCTTTTGCGGCGGGGCGTGGATCACCCCTTCTCGGTCGCCTCAAACCCGGAGTTTCTCAAGGAAGGCGCAGCCGTCGAGGACTTCATGAAACCGGACCGGATCGTGCTCGGTGTGGAGGATGCGCACGCCGAACGCCTGCTGCGGGAGTTGTACGCGCCGTTCCAACGCAACCACGACCGAACGATCCTGATGTCCCGCCGCGCGGCAGAACTCACCAAGTATGCAGCCAACGCAATGCTTGCAACCAGAATTTCTTTCATGAACGAGGTGTCGAGGCTTGCGGACCGGGTTGGGGTGGACATCGAGCAGGTGAGGATTGGCATTGGGTCTGATGCGCGGATCGGGTACAGCTTTCTGTACGCAGGTGCAGGATACGGCGGTTCGTGCTTTCCGAAGGACATCAAGGCGCTGATCCGCACCAGCGAGGATCATGGCTTGCAGCCCTCGCTATTGAACGCCGTTGAGCGCGTGAACGATACCCAGAAACTCGTGTTGGTAAACAAGGCCAGGGCGCGTTTCGGGAGTTTGCGTGGCTTGCGCATCGCGCTCTGGGGACTGTCATTCAAGCCAAACACCGACGACATGCGCGAGGCGGCCTCGCGCACCATCATGGAGGCGCTCTGGGCTGAGGGTGCTTCGGTTGCGGCTTACGATCCGGTTGCCATCGACGAGTGTCGAAGGATCTACGGCGACCGGGATGATCTGGTGCTTGCAGCATCGCCGCTGGAGGCCGTTCGCGGGGCGGATGCCCTGATGCTGGTCACCGAGTGGAAGGAGTTCCGTTCGCCAAACTTCCACGAAATCAAGGCACGGCTGCGTCAACCGTTGATCCTGGACGGAAGGAACCTGTATGACCCTGTTGCCGTTCGCGCAAGGGGTCTCGAGTATTTGGGCATCGGCCGAGGACAGTGACGACGGGGCCCGTGGATTCGGGAGTCTTGTTGCGCTGAATGACGATGGCGCTCACCTTCGAGACGCTGCCCGAGGCGTTTCTGCGACTCGTCGGCAACGAGAGAACGTCTTCGGGGGAGTCGATCGTTTCCCACTGCCGTGAAACGCTCAGGATCCTGGCTGACCTGGGGTTTTCTGGAGCAGGGGAGGGGGCAGGATCAGGCAGAGGTTTGGGGGCGGGGCGTAATACTGGAGCCGGAACCGAAGGCGATCCCGGATCAGAACCCGAGGCGGTGTTTGCGCCGCTCCAAAATGCCGACCTGGCAGGGGAATTCGAAAGAGGGCGGCCGCTTTCGCTGCTGATGTGGGTGGCAGGGGCACTACCTGTGGTGGGAGCGGCGCTCGTGGAGCGCCATGCTGGCTCGAAGTTGCTGGAGCTGGCAACCTCGTTGAGATCACTCCTCCAGTTGCAGTCGCTCAAGCTGAGCGACGGCAAGGCTGCGCTGGCCGAGCGGGAGTTGGTCCGGCAGATGTTCTTCGAGATGAGCAGGGACCCTCGCCTGGTCCTGCTCAGCCTCGCTTCAAGGCTTCAGACCCTTCGCTTTCATGCCGCCTCCGGGATCACACCGGATCCCGACGCGTGTCGGTTCACGCTGCAGATCCTCGCTCCACTCGCCAACCGGCTCGGGCTTGGTCGACTCAAGTGGGAGTTGGAGGATCTGGCGTTTCGCTTTTCCTCGCCACAGCGCTACCGCGAGATTGCGGCCAGCCTCGACGAGAAGCGCAGTCAGCGCGAGGCCTTTGTGGATGGACTGGTGCAGGAGTTGCGGCGAGGCTTGCGAGGCCTCGGTCTGGACCCGCAGGTTAGTGGAAGACCCAAGAACATCTACAGCATCCACCAGAAAATGACGACGAAGTCGGTGGGGTTCGATCGGCTGCTCGATCTCCGAGCCTGCCGTGTAATCGTGGGGAGCGTCGACGGATGCTACACGGCGCTCGACTGGATTCATCAGCGTTTCACGCCACTGCTGGCCGAATTTGATGACTATATCGCCCGGCCAAAGCCCAACGGGTATCGCTCGTTGCATACCGTGGTGTTGCATGACGATGGTCGACCCTTCGAGGTGCAAATCCGCACGCAGGCGATGGATCGCGAGGCCGAGTTTGGCGTGGCCTCGCACTGGGACTACAAGGAGATGAGCACAGGGCTGCGTCGCGATTCGCGGACCGGGCCCGATCGCGACCAGATCTCGTTTGTGCGGAGACTGCTTGCATGGCAGCAGGAAATTGCCCAGGATCCCCTCGAGGGCCCGGCACGGCGAACGATCTTTGTTCTCACGCCGATGGGAAAGGTGCTCGAGTTGCCCCTTGGTGCCACCCCTCTGGACTTTGCCTACTCGATTCACACCGAACTTGGCCATCGTTGCCGCGGTGCACGGGTCGATGAGGTGATGGTGCCGCTCAACACTGCGCTGCGTTCAGGGCAGACGGTTGAGATCGTTGCAGCGCGGCATGTGTCGCAGCGGGTGGAGGCCGCCCCTCCCCGGTCTGCTCCTGGGGTTGCAACGGGTGAGCGGAGAGGCGATCCTGCCGACACTTTCCGGGACACTGGGCAGCAGGTGGGCGCCGGTCTGCGCGGCCCGGGCAACCCGGCAAGGGTGGCGGGATCTGCGGCTGGGGGGGCTGCGGTGCGCCAGGGCGAAAGGCTCGGACCCTCCAGAGATTGGCTCAATCCCCGGCTTGGCTTTTTGAAGACCTCGCGCGCTCGCGCCAAGGTGAGGCAGTGGTTTCACGCGCTCGACGAGGATCGTGACCAGGCGGTGGGTCGCGCACGCCTGATTCGGCTGATGCGCCGTGAGTCTGCGATGGGCGTGTCGCTCGACGAACTTGCGCGCCGGCTCAGGTTTGTCCAGCCGCGAGACCTTTGCATCGCCTTTGCCCGGGATGAGTTGGGCGCGAGGGCCGTTGAACTGTGCCTGCGCCAGGTGAAGGGCGAAGCCTGCTCAGACGTCCCGCGCCTCCAGGAGACCGGCCCTGCATGCGGCCTGGGGCATGGGAAAGTGCGTACCCGTCGCAAGGCTTCAGGGGGAGATGGCGAGGGTAGTGTCAGGGCAGGGATGCTGCACAAGCCCTCCGGGGTGCTGGTCGAAGGGGTTGGCTCACTCATGACGCAAGTGGCACGGTGTTGCAGGCCCGCCCCGCCGGAGGCCATCGTTGGCTTTGTGACCCGGGGAAACGGGGTGTCGGTACACCGTTGCGACTGCCTGACGTTTCGGCGGCTCTTTGAGCGCCATCCGGAAAGACAGATCGGGACGCAGTGGGCCGACCGCTAGGTACTCAGGATGCCCGCTTTCCTGGTCTGAAGGCGGCACAAACGGCTGGATCCGTGTCGACGAAGGGGGCGCCGATCAGGTCGAGGCAGTAGGGCACTGCGGCGAAGACGCCCGGGACAAGGATGCTCCCGTTGGCGTCACGAAGTCCCTCCAGTGTTTCGGCAATAGCCTTGGGCTGACCGGGCAGGTTGACGATCAGGCACGTGTGTCCATCGGGTAACTCGCGCAGACCGGCAAACTGCCTGGACAGGATCGCAGTGGGTACGAAACGCAGGCTGATCTGACGCATCTGTTCGCCAAAGCCCGGCATTTCACGGGTGCACACGCCAGCAGTTGCTTCCGGGGTCACATCACGGCGCGCCGGACCGGTGCCGCCTGTGGTGAGAACAAGGTGGCAACGCAGCGCATCGCAAAACTTCCGCAGCGTGGATTGGATCGTGTCGAGGTCGTCTGGGATCAGTGCGGTTTCAAAAGTGCGTGGGCCGATCAGGCAACGCTCGAGCCATTCCTTGAGTGCTGGAAGGCCCCGGTCGGTGTAGACGCCCTGGCTTGCCCTGTCACTGACCGAAATCAGTCCGATGCGCAGCAACCGGATCGGTTGCGCAGGCGCTGGCGCGGCTTCGCGGGGCTCGTCGTTGCGATCTTCGTGTGACATGTTGGGCTCCTCAGTGCGCTGTTGCAGCAAGCCTAAGGTACTCCGGCGCGAAACGGCATTGTTACGCGGAGCACTGCCTCGAGCAGCTTCTACGGGTCTGCAGGATGCGAAGCACCTCCCCGAACCGGAAGGGTCGAAACCTTGGAACGCTTGCGTGTTTGCGACGATCTTGGCGGCAGCATCTGTTGGAGTGCTTCGGCGACCGGAGTGGGATCAATGCCTCGCATCAGCTTTCCGATGAGTTGCAGCTGGCGCCGTCGCGCCTCCCGCTGACGTATGTGCTGGCAGGCGAGGATTGCGTCGCTGAGCCTTTCGGGCAACCCCAGCCTGCGGATCTGCTCCTCTCGGAGTTCCACGATGCGCGCACCGAGATCCTGAAGCGCATGCATCGCAGCCTTGCGGAAGGTTTTGCTGGGCTTGACCGGATTCCAACCTTCGATGCTCATGCGGCGGTCCTCGGCAGGCAGGCTATGCTGGGTGTGATCAGCTTCGGAGCTTCGATGGTCATGCGGCGGTCCTCGGCAGGCAGGCTATGCTGGGTGTGATCAGCTTCGGAGCTTCGATGCTCATGCGGCGGAGGTCTTCAGTTGGCGGGCCCTTGGGATATCCTCGGGTGGCTGTTTGTTGACGTTGATCCTGGAAGGATCATCGGCTTGGTCGACCACGCCGAAACCTTGCCGAAACCTCGCAGCCAACGTTAACAGGCCTCGGGCAGGACTTTTCATCGAAGCCGAGGCGTTTCGATTGCCGCGCCGCCCGCTCTTTGCCGACCGCGCGGCGATCGGCGGCCCATTGACCATGGAAGGAAGAGGGAGAACCCGAAGTGTTCCAGTACACGAAGGACGAGTTCGAGAGTCTCGCAGGTGATGCGCTGGCGATGGCCCGCGGACTTGGAGCGAGCGACTGCGCGGTCGATCTCACGGAGAGTTACGGACTTACTGTGAATGTGCGGATGCGCAAGCTCGAAACCGTTGAGCAGACGCGCGACAAGAGCCTTGGCGTCACGGTCTACCTGGGAAAGCGCAAAGGACATGCGAGCACCGGCGATTTCTCCTCTCAGGCGCTCGAGCAGACCGTCCGTGCCGCCTACGACATTGCCCGGTACACCGGTGATGATGCGGCCGCGGGCCTGCCCGAAGCCGACACGCTCGCCCAGGCGCAGCACATCAGGGACCTCGATCTCTACCACCCGTGGGACCTGAGCGTGGAAGAGGCCAAGGCTCTCGCCCTGCGGTGTGAGACTGCGGCTTTTGAGGTTGATCGCGCGATCCGCAACAGCGAAGGCGCTTCGGTGAGCACCTCATCGGGGCACTTCCTGGCGGCGAATTCGGCTGGATTCATGGGGGGCTACCCCTTTTCGCGCCACTCGCTCGGCGTTGCGCCGATTGCCAAGCAGCGCGGCAGCATGCAGCGCGACGCCTGGTATGTGAGCAAGCGCGCTGCGGGGGAACTGGCCGGCGCCGAAGCGATTGGGCGCTACGCGGCGCAGCGTACGCTTGCGAGGCTCGGTGCGCGGCCGATCCCGACCGAGAAGGTTCCGGTCCTTTTCGAAGCGCCGCTCGCCTGCGGACTGCTCGGAAATCTGGCGCACGCCATCTCGGGGGGCACGCTTTACCGGCAGGCGTCGTTTCTCGTGGATTCACTTGGCAAACAGATCTTTCCAGCGCATGTTCAGGTGGACGACGACCCGACGCGCATGCGCGAGTTCGGCAGTTCAAGTTTCGACGACGAGGGCGTGCGCACGAGAAAGCGCCGGATCGTACGCAACGGAGTGATCGAAGGCTACTTGCTCTCAACCTACACAGCGCGCAAGCTCGGGATGCAGACCACTGGAAATGCCGGGGGCAGTCATGCCATGCGGATCAGCAGCACAAGGACACGTCGGGCCGACGATCTGCCGAAGATGCTTCGTCGCCTGCATCGCGGTCTTTTTCTGACCGACGTCCTCGGCAGCGATGTCAACTACGTTACCGGCGACTACTCGCGCGGCGCAAGCGGATTCTGGGTGGAAGGAGGCGAGATCCAGTTTCCGGTGGAAGAAATCACGATCGCCGGAAACTTGCGGGAAATGTTCAGCCAGATCGTTGCCGTGGGGGCCGACGAGATCCAGCGAGGCACGAAGCGAAGCGGGTCGATCTTGCTGGAAAGCATGCAGGTGGGTGGGCTGTGACGCAGTGTTGCAGCCAACAGGACAGAAACGAGGGATCACTCTGGAGACCTCCGGGGTAGGGGCGACGCGCCCGTGGGAAGTCAGGGGACCTCGGGGTAAGGGCGCAGCAATGGTGAGTGGGTAGGAGGGCGGGGCAGTATGAACAAGGCTTTCGTGAGGGAGGCCGATGGCGAGGCGCTTGGTGCCGAGCCCGAAGACGACACGCCCGGCGGAGGACTGCCGGGAGGGTCAAAGAACTACATGACGCCTCAGGGGCACGCGCGGCTCAAGGCCGAGCTCCTTGAACTCATCGATCGGGTACGGCCGGAGGTGGTGAGGGTGGTGGCCTGGGCTGCTTCGAACGGCGATCGGTCTGAAAACGGTGATTACATCTACGGCAAGCGCAGGCTGAGGGAGATCGACCGCAGGATACGCTTTCTCGGAAAGCGGCTCGACGCGGCCGAGGTTGTCGATCCGGCGTGTCAACTCGGAAACGAAAGGGTTTACTTTGGCGCCTGTGTGAAGTACTTGCGCGAAGGAGCTTGCGAGGAGGAGGTCACGATCGTGGGGGTTGACGAAGTCGATCCCGGACGGCGGCATGTGAGCTGGATCTCGCCAATCGCAAGGGCGCTTCTCAGGGCCGTTCGGGGAGATGTGGTCACGCTCCACAGTCCTGCGGGTCCGATCGAACTCGAGATTCTCGATGTCGACTATGCGTGGACTACGCGGGCAGTGGCCTGAGTCGGCGTTGCCGGTTTCGGAGGGAGTGGACTACGCGGGCAGTGGCCTGAGTCGGCGTTGCCGGTTTCGGAGGCTCGGCGGCACCCGACAGGTGCGAGCCCCGGCAAACCAGGAGGGTGAGCCCGCGGGCGCCTGCGGCTCAACTACGCTCAACGCGAGCAACCTCCGGCAGCTTGCGCAGGCGCCTCAGAAGGTTGGCGAGTTGCACGCGGTTGAGCACATTGACCGTGAAGTGCATCGTTGCCATGCCGTCCGAGGTGGATTCGGTGTTGACCTGCGAGATGTTGATGTCCTCGGAGGCTATCTCGGCCGCAACCTTGCCGAGCACGCCGCGTCCGTCATGCACCGTTGCCCGCACCTCGGTCCGGAAGAGGCCGCTGATCGGTTCAGCCCATTCGGCGTCGACCCAGCGCTCGCTGTCCTTCACCCGCGAGCGGATGGCAACACCGCAGTCGCTGCGATGGATCACGAGCCCGTGGCCTCCCCGGAGGTGCCCGAGGATGGTGTCGCCCGGAATCGGGTGACAGCACGCGGAGAAGCTCAGCGCTGAGCCTTCTGTGCCGTGCACTTCGATCGGTGCGGCGTTGGCCGCGGCAAGCATTGCTGCGGTTGCACCGCGGTGGCCCGCCATGAGGGCGATGCTGCGTGCCACCGCAGGCGCGAGCTGGATTCCCAGACCAACCTTCGCGTAGAGTTCGTCGAGGTCTTGTGCGCCCACGTCGCGCGCGCCCTGCTCAAGCGCCGAAGGGTCGATCTCGTCCAGGGAAAGCTTGAGAGCCTGCATCGAGTGCTCGAGCAGCCGTCGCCCGAGATCGATGGATTCGCGATGGTTCATGGTGCGCAGGTAGTGGCGGATTTCGGCGCGCGCCTTGCCGGTCCGCACGAAGGTGAGCCACACCGGGTCGGGCCGGGAAGCAGGGTCGGTGTTGACGTGGATCCGGTCTCCGCTCCGGAGAACCGTGCTCAGCGGCGCAACCTCTCCATTCACCAGTGCCCCCACCGCGAAGTTGCCAATGTCGGTGTGGACCGAATACGCAAAGTCGACAACCGTCGAGCCCTTCGGCAGCGCCTTGATCTGACCCTTCGGGGTGAAGATGTAGACCGAATCCGGGAAAAGGTCGACCTTGACATGCTCAATGAATTCAAGGGGGTCGCCGGTATTGCTCTGGATGTCGAGAAGCGACTTGAGCCACTGGTGCGTCTGCCGCTGCAAGTCCGAGAAGCTCTCGTGCCTGGCCTTGTAGAGCCAGTGGGAGGCCACACCGGTTTCAGCAATGCGCTGCATCTCGCGGGTGCGGATCTGGAATTCGATCGGGGTGCCGAAAGGACCGATGAGCGTGGTGTGAATCGACTGGTAGCCGTTGACTTTCGGAATCGCGATGTAGTCCTTGAACCGACCCAGCACCGGCTTGAAGGTCGCGTGGAGCGCGCCCAGCGCCTTGTAGCAGTCCCCCACGTTGTCGACGACGAGGCGGAAGCCATAGATGTCGAGGACCTGCGAGAAGCTCAGGTGCTTGTCCTTCATCTTGCGATAGATCCCGTAGAGCGATTTTTCGCGCCCGGAAATCTCGCCTTGAACGCCCCACTCGGGTAACGCGCGCCTGGTGCCCTCGAGAATCCTGCTGAGGACCTCGCGACGGTTTCCCCGCGCAGCAAGGACTGCCTTGCGCAGTATCTGGTAACGGCGCGGGTACTGGTGGCGAAAACTCAGGTCGAGCATTTCGAGAAAGATGCTGTGCAAGCCGAGTCGATTGGCGATCGGGGCGTAGATTTCCAGGGTCTCGTCAGCGGTTCGCCTGGCCTTGTCGGGCGACACCGCATCAAGCGTGCGCATGTTGTGGAGCCGGTCGGCCAGCTTGATCAGGATGACACGCACATCCCGCGCCATGGCAAGCAGCATCTTGCGAAAGGATTCAGCCTGGGCATGCGCACGGGTTGCGAACTCCATGCGGTCGAGCTTGGACAGTCCGTCGACGAGGTCGGCGACCTGAGCGCCAAAGCGCTCGGTGAGTTGATCCTTGCGCAGCCCGCTGTCTTCCAGCGTGTCGTGAAGCAGGGCGGCGATGAGGGCGTCGGCATCGAGCCGCCAACCGGCGCAGAGTTCGGCAACCGCAACCGGGTGGGAGATGTATGGTTCCCCGCTGCTGCGGAACTGCCCAAGGTGCGCTTCGTCGGCGAAACGGTAGGCCTCACGGACCTTGCGCAGGTCTGCGGCAGGGAGGTACCCGCTCAGCTTTTCGCTGAGCGATCCGATCGAGGCAGTGGCCTTGAGGTCTGGGGCAAGGAAGAACCCTTCCTCGCTCAGACCCCAGTCTGGGCTGCGCTCGGACGCGGGTGCAGCTTTGGCAGCCGGATCAATGACCGCGCCATGTCGAGACCGGCGGCGGGCCGCGGTTTTGGCGGAATCCGAGCCGGGGCTGCTGAGCGTGGGTGCACCAGGAGCGTGGGAACGCTGGTCCGGCAGACGCGTTGCAGTGTTCGGGGGCCAACTGCCGTCGGGCGCGTCCTGTGGCGCGGAACTGTGAACCTGCGTAGGGTTTGCAGTGTGAGAACGGAGTTCAGGTTGGGACACGTCGAAGCATCTCGCGGCCGACCTTTTCCAGGGCAATCTCGCGCAGTGCGGCAACCGTGGGCTTGTCCTTGGTTTCGATCCTGGGAGCATGCCCCTGGGCAAGCATGCGCGCCCGGTAGGTGGCCGCAAGCGTGAGTTCGAAACGGTTGGGAATGTGTTTGAGACAGTCCTCGACGGTGATTCGTGCCATGCTGTGTTCTCCGGTGGCCTCGTTGCGCGCTCTTCAGTCGCGCCGACGTTGAGCGGAAGTGTAAGGGATCGGTGTGGATCCGGGCTGCAGGCGCAGGGCATGGGCAAGCGCGGGACTTTGCGCGTAGCGCAGCCGGTACCTGAGGGCTGCAGTGTCAACGATCAGCGTCAACTCCCGGAGCGCTCTGTCGAAGTCGTCGTTGATGATCAGATAGTCGGCCTCGTGTGCGCGGGCCAGCTCGCCTTGCGCTCCCCGGATGCGCCGCTCGATCGTTTCGGGATCGTCCTGGGCGCGGCCCTGCAGACGCTCGCGCAAGGCATCCACCGAAGGGGGGGCGACGAAGATGGTGATCGCGTCCTGAAAGAGCGATCGGACCTGCGCAGCCCCCTGGCAGTCGATTTCAAGGAGCAGGTCGTTCCCGCCAGTCAGCGCGGCCATGACCACGGCGCGGCTCGTGCCGTAGTAGTTGCCGTGTACTTCAGCCCACTCGAGAAAGCAGCCCTCGTCGCGCATGTGCTCGAAACGGCTGCGGGATACGAAGTAGTAGTCGACACCCTCGCGTTCAGCCGGACGCGCAAGGCGCGTGGTGGTGGAGATCGACAGGCAAAGGGTCGGTCGCGAGCGCAGGAGCGCGCGAACCAGCGTGGTCTTGCCCGCACCCGAAGGTGCCACGACAACGAACAGGGAGGCCTTGGGGAGGGATTCGAGGCCGGACATCATTCGATGTTCTGGACCTGCTCGCGCATCTGCTCGATCCACACCTTGAGATCAATCGAAGCATGGGACTGTTTCAGCGTGGAAGACTTGGAACCGATCGTGTTGGCCTCGCGGTGCAGCTCCTGCATGAGAAAGTCGAGCCGTTTACCGCAGGCCCCCCCGCGCGCGAGGACCCCCAGCACTTCCTCGAGGTGGCTCTGGAGCCGCGAGATTTCTTCGGCGATGTCGATGCGCATACCGTGGATGCTGACCTCGAGCGCAATGCGCTGGGCGAACTCCGTGGGGTTCAGCGCTCTTGCGGCTTCCTCGGCAACGAGCGTGATCCGCTCGCGGAGGCGTCGCTCGTAGGAGGCGCTGAACTCCCGGGCGCACTGCTGAAGTTCCGCCAGCGCTGCACTCATCCAGCGCAGACGTTCGCGCAGAAACTGATCGATCTTCAGCCCTTCGTCGCGTCGGGCCTGTCGAAGCGACTCCAGCGCCTGCTGTGCACAAGCTGCCACGCGTTCGAGCAGGGCGTGCTGGTCGGTGTCGTTCGTCTCGTTGAGCACGCCCGGAAAGCGCAGCAGTTCGAGCGGTGCCGGCGCACGGTGCTCGGTCATGTCCCATGGCAGCTGGTTGATCAGGTGGTGCAGTTGCGTGATTGCGGCCAGGTTGATGCTGAGCGGCGCAGGCGTGTTGCTGTCGCGGCGCAGCGTGATGCGCATCTCCACTTTGCCACGATGCACTACCCTGCTCACCGCTTCCCGGAGGACGGGTTCGAGTGCCCGCACCTCATCTGGGCAGCGGAGGGAAAAGTCGACGAAGCGACCGTTGACACTGCGGGCGTCGACGAGGATCGACCACCCTTCCCAGCGCTCGCTGGCACTGCCGAATCCGGTCATGCTGTGGCAGTGGCCCGGGACCAAATCCGGTTCCTTGCCCTGGCTCTGCCCTTGACCCAGTCCGTGGCCCTGTTGATGACCCCGGTCCTTCCCTGCGACCGTGGCGATGGTGCCGCCTTCGAGTGGGCGGGACGTGGCCTCGGAGGTTTCAGCCCCGTAGACGGGCGGTTGCTGTGGGGGGTGCTTCATGCAATGGGCGGGACTGACACTTGGTGGACCTTCGCCGGCACTCGGGTTGACTGGGACAACAGCGAGGCCGCCTTCCGATGGACCGGGACGGCAGAGGGTTGCCTTCCGATAGACCGGGACGGCAAGGGGTTGCCTTCCGATGGACCGGGACGGCAGAGGCTTGCCGCGCGTTCATGCGATTATGCAGGGGTTTTGCCTCGGATCGGTGGCTGCCGCGCCATGGCGGCTTCGTTGCCGGTGAGGCGCTGCGCTGAGAGGACCAGCGG
>Ga0194129_10003251_pt1 | contig 22807 bp, 25 predicted proteins | sample TA2KigCa35mmetaG_FD_150862 | JGI IMG/M metagenome (GOLD analysis project Ga0194129, IMG submission 150862) | Freshwater microbial communities from Lake Tanganyika, Tanzania - TA2015038 Kigoma Deep Cast 35m | ecosystem: Environmental > Aquatic > Freshwater > Lake | place: Tanzania: Lake...
ACCACCATATACATTATAAGCTTTATGCCAAGCTAATTGTTCTACACTAATTTTTACTTTAATTTTTGTATTATCTCTTTTAGGAGTTTTAAGATATTTACCTTCTATCCAACCAGATGTACCATTCACACAATAATGAACATCAGGTATTCCTCTTTGAATTTGAGTTTCAATTCTTTGAATAAAAAAATTATTTAATTTATTTCTTATTTGTTTCCAGAGTAGTTTTTCCATCAAATTTACATACAGGAATTGGCTTCATTTTATGTAAATTCTTAATTCTTAGTTCTAAATATTTAGTGTAATTAATATCAGAAGGATCTTGCATTGCAATTTCTAATTCTTTATAACTCATTCCTAATTGATCAACGTCAGTTCTTCCGTCAGACCATAATCCATCTGTAGGATCAGCCATAATAATTTCATCTAATATTTTAAGTTCTTTTCCCATTTTCCATACATCTGTTTTTAAACAATCACCTATTGGAGATATATCAACACCGCCGTCTCCATATTTAGTAAAGAATCCTACACCAAAGTCTTCAACTTTATTTCCAGTTCCTATTACTATTCCATTACAAGAAGCTGCTATTTGATATAAACACATCATTCTTAATCTAGCTCTTGAATTAGCAAGACCTAATTGAGATGTAAATTTTTTATCAGTTAATGTATTTTCAAAAGCATTAAATACATAAGTTAAATCAATATCTACTCCATATGCATTTTTAAATTTATTAACAAGCCAATTTTTATGTGCAATAGATAAATCGTGTTGTTCTGGTCTTTGATGTACAGGCATACATACAACTAAAGTTTTAAGTCCAGTCATTGCTGATATTGTACTTACTACAGATGAATCAATTCCTCCCGATATACCTACAACTAAACAATTAGCTGGATTAGGCATTTCAGTTACATAATTAAAAATCCAATTCTTTATATGTTCTATTCTATCTATTGCTTGCATATTCCTATTGGTATATATTTAACATCGTCTTTAAGTTTTAAATATCTAAAAGGATCAATGATTACTGATCCTTTATGAAAATAAAAATGATGAAATGCTTCATGTTTAGTTCCTATAAAAAATAATTGTGGTTCATCATTCCATCCATATTCTTTTGCTGTTTTTTCAATTTCTCCATCAACGTAAGGATCCCATATATTAGTTTTAATTCCTTTTTCATTTAATAAATTTTTTAATAAAAGAGAAGGACTTCCTAAAGTAAGATTAGTTTCTGGTTTAAAACATTTACCTAATATATTTAATTTTAAATTTTTTTTATTTTCCATAATTAATTGACAAAACCATTCAGTTTGATATTCACGTTGTTTCATAATCATATCATACCAATTAAATGATAAATTTAATTTTTTTGCAAGATATGAGAGAGCTATGTTATCTCTAGGATGACAACCTCCTCCATCTCCCATTCCTCCATTTAAATATTTATTGCTTATAATTCTTTTTGTACAAAGAGATAAAGCTTTAGAAACTTCATCAACATTTGTATTAGGAAGGTAATGACAAGTTTCCATTATTGTATTAATCATAGAAATTTTTGTTGAAATAAATGTATTATAAACAACTTTAATTAATTCAGCATTTTCAATAGTTGTTTTAAAAAAAGGACTTTTATTTATAGTTTTATAAAATTCTTCTACTTTTTTTGATGCTTCTTCATCTTCAACTCCAAATAAAATAATTTCACTATTTAAAAAATCTTCTATCGTAGTTCCCATTGCAATAAAAAAAGGATTATAACAAATTTTAATGTATTTATTTAGTATAGGTATTATTTCTTTTCTAATAGTTCCAGGAAGTACCGTAGAAATTATAACAACAATTATTTCTTTTTTATGAATAGAAGCTTCTATTGCTAAGTTTCTTATTCCTTCTCTTAAATATTGATAATTAAAATCTGATCTATCTTTAGGTATTCTAGTAATACCTTCATATTTTTCTTCATGTGGTGTTTGAATTGGAACAAATATAATATCACATTCTTTAATTAAATCTCCAATATTTTTTATTTTTAAATTAGATTTATTTAGTAGTTCTTTTGCTCCTTCTTCTTTATAATTTATGCTTTTTGTTCTAATTGATTTTAATATTGTAGGGTCAATATCGTGTCCAAATACATTATGTCCTTTTTCTTCTATTGCTAAAGCTACCGGCAATCCTAATTTGCCTAATCCTAAAAATCCTATATTCATTATTTAATAGTGCCCCAACTACTTCCTTTCTCAATATCTATTTTTAGAGGCACTTGTATATCTACACAATTTTTCATTATTTGTATAGCTTCATTAAAACATTTTTGTTTTGACTTATCTACAGAAAAATCAAGCTCATCATGAATAGTTAGTTTTAATTCAATTTCATTTAAAAGACCCGATTCATATATTTTAAGCATTGCTGCTTTTGTAATATCTGCAGATGAACCTTGTATTAAAGCATTTAATGCAGTATGAGTATAAGCTCTTTTAAGTTCAGTATCTGGATATTTTTCCATAGCTTCTATTTTTGAATAAGCTAAACTTTGAAAACTATCTTTAGGTTCCCATTTATTAAATCTTCTTTTACGTCCTAATAAAGTTTTAATATATCCTCTTGTGCTTGCAACGTGTGCTACTTGTTTAGATAATTCTTTTACAAAAGGCACTCTACTATGATATTTATTAAATAATTCGTAAGCTGAATCATCATTTAATCCTAATTCTCTTGCTAATTTTTTATTACCCATTCCATAAAATAATCCTAAATTAATAGTTTTAGCTTGTTTTCTTTCTATACCAGCCATTTTTGCAACCATATCATGAAAGTCAGTATTATCATTATTTATAAATTCTTCTTTTATTTTTTTAGCAGAATCCATATTTTTAATCACAGCGTAATGTACTAATACTCTAGGTTCTTGTTGAGAATAATCAGCACAATACCAATCTTGATTTTCTTCTGGAATAAATAAACTTCTAATTAAAGGACCTAATTCAGGATCTCTTGCTGGTACTTGTTGTAAATTAGGATTACTAGAACTAAATCTACCTGTAACTGTACCCATAGAATTAAATTGACAATGAATACGACCACTAACTCCTTTTTCTAATATCATATTCTTAATAAATGTATTTCTAATTTTATCTAACTTTCGAATATTTAAAATTGTTTTAGATATTTTATCATTTTGTTGCTCAAGCCAATCTTGAGTAAAAGATGCAGTTCCTTTCTCTGTAAAGTTATATATAATTTTATTTTTATCATATGCTTCTTTTAATGACGCATTCGCCCAAACATTTACGTCATGTCCTCCTACTTTATTTAGCTGATCTTGAAGCAAGAATTGTTTTTTTTCTAATTCATTATAAATTTGTTCAGCTTTTTTAAGATCAATTCTTACTCCACGTTTTCTTATTTCAAATAGACAAGGTATTAATTTCATTTCAAAATTAACTATGCTCTCTACGTCTTCAGTTTTAATTTTAGGTAATTGTTTTTGAAATATTTGAAGTGTTAGTAAAGCATCTTCCTTAGCATATTCTTTTACACTATTTGCATGTAACTTCCATAAATTATCTTTTACTTTAGCCCTTTTACCAAAGTTAAATTGTATAGCTTGTTGTAATTCAGCTTCATATTTAGATTTTTTTAAATAATATTGACTTAATGATTCAAGTGAATATTTTAGCTTGTTCTCATCTAATAAATGCTCTATAATCATTATATCGTATATAGAATGGTACTTAGTAAAGGCCAGTCTTGAATCGTGTGAATTTAGCCATTCCATGTCATATAAAGCATTAGCAAATATCAGCTTTTTATTTAATTTAAGTAATTTATCAATAAAATCAATAACTTGATTGTTATTAAGATTTCCACCTCCTTCGTGTCCTATTGGAAAATATTCATTATAACCACTATCTGTAGCTATAGATATACCTACTAATTTACCATCTTTTCTAAAACCACCTGGTCCTAAAGATTTAAGATTAGGATCATAGGTCTCGGTATCAATTGCTATGATATTTGATTTTTCTAATTCAGAGAATTTGAACATTCTCCTAATATAATTTTTTTGTTAATATACGTCCAAGACTTTCCACCATTATTCATCCAAAAATCTCCGACTGTATCGAAATCAACATATTTTTCAAAAGTTATTATTCCTTCTGCTGAAGTATTTAATAAAAGTTTTACACAATGAATACAAGGACTAAGAGTTGTATATACAAATTTAATCTCATATACGTTTCTACACTGAAGTAATGCATTTTGTTCAGCATGAATAGCTTTACAAATATCTAAACCTTCACCTGATTTTAAATGAGCACCAGGACATGGCTTGTCTATACAATGTTCAGTATGAGCAGGTCCTCCATTGTAACCTGTCGCTAGAACATGTCCTCTTTCATTTATTAAAATACAACCTACTTTTCTTCTTGCACACGTTCCTCTTTCTGAAACTAGATTAGCCATTTTTAAAAAATACCAATCTCTAGGAATTCTATAGTTATCCATTTTTAATTATTTGTAATTTATCTAATAAAGTAAGTCCATCTTCTTTTCCTATTTTTATATCAGCCGCTTGATATAAAGTTTCCACTATTTTCATAGGATTTAATTTATATTTTTCTATAAGATCATTAAAAGAAAAATCACATTCGTAATTTTGAATTCCTGCTCTTACAATATTTGCATCTTTTAAATTTGTATCATACAAGTGACGACTTCCAGCATTAATATGTAATTTTCCTAGTTTACATTCTATATTTAAACTATTTAGATAACAAGCAATCACGAAACTAATTGCACTAAAATTAAAACTATCATATGGAAGACCTAGCCATATGTCGTTACTTCTCATTGTAGTTATACAATGTAAATATAATTGATTTTCTTTAGGTCTTAAAAAAAATTGCATAGCTATAGTACAAGGAATATCTTTACTTGATCTAGGATTCTCTCTCCATATAGTAAGTACCGCTTGTCTTGAATCTCTATCTTTTTTAAGTGTATCTACAATATAACTTATTTGAGTTATTATTTTAGGACCATATGCTCCAAAGAACGTTACACCATCATCACTAAATCTTTTTATATTTTTCATGTATTTAGAAATAGTTAAAAGATCATTTCTACCATCTAATATCCATGCCGCTTCTCCAAACATAAAACTATAATTTAAATTTCTCTCTCTAATTGTAATTATAGGTAAATTCATATCTAAAGAAAAAGTATGATTTAACTTTTCATAAATCTTTAATTGACGAGGAGCACATTCATAATCGTACTCTCTTATTATTTCAACTATAAAATTTTTATAATCTTGATCTATTTGATTCATATATTATTTACAAATGCTGTTTCTTCTATTTTTTCTATAACTCTATTTAAATCATGACCTTCTTTAAACATATCGTAACGAACAAAATCTTTACGATTTTTTAAAGGACATAATAAAGATAAAAAACTATTTTTTTTAGGATGTTTATCTTCCCAACAATTTAAATACATTTCTATAACTTTATCAATATCATTATATTCTTCATATCTAATTTTTTTATTTATATTATGATTTTCTTTTACCTTTTTAATATCATCAGGTATACACCAAACGTAAATAGCACCTTCACGATTTAAATATTTCCAAATATTATAAGCATCATATGAAGGTCCATCTCTATAGATATAAGAATAACATTGTTCTGATGGCCAATGTCTATCTATAACAACTAATTTACCTTTTTCTTTCATCTTAACAGCAAGTCTTGCAGCTGCTGTATGCCATAACTCCATATTCTTGTGCACTCTTAAATGTATATAATAAGAATCAGGATATAATTCTTTAAATTTTTTAGCTAATGTAGTTTTTCCGACACCATCAGGTCCTTCTAATATAATTATTCTAGCAAGCATTTAAAAAATTCTTTCGTTCTTTCTTTTGTCCAAAACTTTTTACTTAATATATAAGCTTGACTACTTATTAATTCTTTTAATTCTTCATTACTACCGTTTTCTATAATTTTTAAATTAATATTTAATCCTAAAACTTTAGCTTCCTCTGAATGTGCATATATAATATTACCAGCATCGTTTGCTATTTTATATCTTACTCTCCACCAACCACTTCCTCTCATAGTATGATAATGTGGAGGACTAATCATTCCCCATACTTTTTTGTATTCTTCAAATAATTCATGTTCTTTTAAACGAACTTGTTTTTCTTTTACATTTCCAAATCGTTTAACATTCCAATTAAAAACTTGTTTAGTAAACCAACTATTTTTACTTACTAAACTTGCAAGAATCCACGCTTTTTCTTTTTCATTATTTTCTTTTGAAAATAAATTATTATTATCAGTATGATTTAAATATGTATTAGTATAAGGAGTAGGATCCCAATTAATAATTTTATTTGCTTTCATTCCTAATTCATCATAATTACCACCATCATATGCTGGCACTAATAAAGTATGTGGCCATTTATCAAATGCAAATGTATCAACTAAATCTTCAATTTCTTTTTTAAAAGGCTGCGCTTCGTCCCAATAAACTTTACCTACAGGATTTCCAGCTTGACTTACTTTTTTCCATATTCTCCAATGTCCTCTACTAAAAGTTCCAAATCCTTGAACTGAATCTTTAGTTTGCCAATCATCTATTGAAATAATAGCATCTGGTCTCTTAATTATAGTATATGCTGCTCCGTACCAATACCTTGCTGATAAACTATTAGGGCCAAATACAAATACAAATACTTTATCATACATTGATACATCTTCTCCTGGAATAATTGCTTTATGAGTTACATCATGTCCTAATTCTTTTAGAACAGTAGGAAGTATTCTAGCAGAAGTTGCTATATTTAATGGACTACGTGCAGTACCAATTGATAAAGCATTAAATCCTGTTACTAAAATTTTCATTTATTTCTCTTTCTTCTTCTATAATTTTTTTTATATTAGGTGCTTTCCAGTCTTTAGGTTTTATAACGTCAAATTTAGTTCCACGTTTTCCTGTTTTATCTTCAGCTCTAATTTTACTCATATTAGCTTTTTGAACTTCTTTCCAAGCTTTTTCAAATGGTAAATTAAATAACCAAGCTGTTCCTAAAGCTATATAAACTATATCAACTAAAGCATCTAAAGCTCCAGCTGCATCTTTTTTAGTTATAGCATTAGTATATTCAGCTAATTCTTCCATTAAAAAAGCAGTTCTAAAATTAATCAGTTCATTATTATTAGGTATATCAACTCTTTCATTTTTTTCAAAGCCATATTTTTTATGAAAATTATCTATATCTTTTAATATATCTATCATAATAATCTTTCTTGTTCAGGCGGTTTTCTAAAATCAACCACTTGATGTATTTCTTTATTTTCTTTTTTATCTTCTATACTATTTTTAATTATTCTTGCTACATATTCAGCTACAGGTGGCATAACACCTCTTGCAATTTGTGAACCAATTGTAGAAGCTGGTCCCTCCCAAACATAATCATGAGGATAACCTGCCATGTAAGCTAATTCTTTATGTCCAAATAATCTATCTTCTGAAGGATGTATATAAAAACCTCCAGCTATAACTGGTATATGTTCATTATCTTTTAATCTCCATTTCATAAATTGAGGTCTACCTTTTACTCCACCTCTCATTCCTCCACGTTTCCAAGTTTCTGGTGGATTATATCTTTCCCAAGTTACTCTTAAACTTTCACCTTGTTTACAATGCTTTAAATAAGGAATTTCATTTTTTCCTAATTTCATTAAATGTCCTATATCTTTTTTATGTTCTAATTTAAAATTTTTAAGAACTTCTCCAGCGGTAGGTAACGGAGAAAAGTTTAGTGGTTTTACACTTAAATAATATTTAGTTGCTATAAAGAAAAATCTTTTACGACTATGATTTAATCCGGTATATCCTCCATCAATTAATAAATGTGTTGTATAATATCCGAGCTTATTTGCTTCATTTGTTAATTCAGATATCATTTCATAGCCACCATTTTTACTATAAACTCTTGGAACTGATTCAAGTACAATAGCTTTAGGTTTTAAATCTTCTAATAAATTAAAAGCATTTCTCCAACAAGATATTCTAGGATCTTTTTTCCAAGCCATTGCTCCTTTTTGAGTTGATCCTAAATTTGACCAAGGAGCACAAGGAGGATTACAATAAATAAAATCTACTTTATTTTTAAATTTATCTTTAGGCCAATCTTCTTCTCCTTCATAATATTCTATATTTGGAAAATTAGCTTGAAAAGTTTTTTTATAAACTCCAGGTTTCATTTCAAAATGTGCTAAAATATCAAAATGTTTTTTAACTCCTAAAGCAAATCCACCAGCAAATATATATACTCCTAAAGCTTTCATTAATGTATTGTATAACTATACTTCGTTTCAGGTTGTAATATGAACAAATTCTTTTTAGCTCTAGTAATAGCAACATAAAATACTCTATGTTCATCATCAGGTTCTGTATTTAATTTTTTCCAAGTTTTATAAGATATATCACTTATTACAACTACATTATCACTTTCTCCACCCTTAATTGCGTGTATAGTAGATAATCTTATTCTTGCTTTATTTTTAAATATATCTCCAGATTTTACTAAAGATTCAAACATTAACATATCTTCAGGATCAAGTCCATGAATAACTTCTTGCCAATCTCCTTTTGCTAATAATCCACAGTTCTCTCTTAAATATTGTAAACTAAATTGTAAATTAGTATCTACATCTTTTAAATTTTTAAATCCACGTTTAATTCCTACATTACTTTTTAAACAAGAATATAATTTTTGAAGTTCTTCAAAAGTAATAGTTTCTTCTTTATTTAATTTGATCCATGATCTAATGGCTATGACAAATCTATTTGCTTTAAATTCTTGATATCCTCTTTCATAAAACCAACCCATACGTTTACAATAAGATTCAGCTCTATGTAATTGATAGCCTGATCTTGCTAATATTAACCATTCTCCTAAATTCATATCAACTTCTTCTATAGAAGATATTTCAGTTATAGTTCCTTCTTCATCTTTAGCTGTCCATTCTTTAGATTGTCTTAATAAAATTTTATCAGTAATATTACAAGCTAATTTATGAATTACTTTAGGAAGTCTATGACTTTTAGGTAAAACTTTAATATCACCTTTTATATTTAAAAAATTAGTTACATCAGCACCCGACCATTTATATATAGCTTGGTCATCATCACCTGCTATATATCTTAATTTACAATTTTGAGTTAGTTTCTCAATTACTCTCCATTGTTTTATAGTTAAGTCTTGTGCTTCATCTACGAATATAATATCTAAATTAGGAACATATTCTTGTTCTAAAAATACATCTAACATATCAGTAAAATCAAGAAGATTTTTAGCTTTCTTAAAATTAAAATATGATTTACTAAAATATTCTTGCTCTTCCCAACTATGTTCACATTCTAATTCTTTCCACACTGACTTTAAATTTCTTTCACTTGATCTTGCAACTTCATCGCAAAATAACAATAAATCACCTTTTTTATTTCCTACTATAATACCTGAATTATCTTCTTCTGATACACCGGACATTTCTATTCTTATTAATTCACTAAATTCTTTTATTCGTTCTCCCTTAAATACTTGACCACTATTAATATTTAATGTTCTATAACATAAACTATGTATAGTTTTAAAATATTCTAAGTCATCTTCTAATAATTTAAATTTTTTAATTACTCTTGATCTTGCTTCTTTAATAGCTCTACGTGTAAAAGAAAAAAATCCAATTTTATTAGCTTGAAAACCCTCTGCTATCTTTTCTTCTAATATTCTTAATAGTTCTGTAGTTTTACCAGTTCCAGGACTTCCAAATATTTTTAAAGTTTTATTGTCCATGTTTCTTATGAATATTAACTAATACTTGATGTTGCTTATCTGATAATAAAATATGCTCGTCTGATTTATTTAATTTTTCAATTACACTATTACAAAAATCTACTTCCCAAGTATTTAATTTATTTTTATCTATGTCATTTAAAAATTTAACTAAATTCTTATATTTTTTTCCGTCAATTTTTTTTAAAAGTCTTGTCGGTATTTCTCTTGGAGATACTTTTTCTATTTTTAAATTTAACATATGAAAATATATTATACGACATACGTTCACATCTGTTAAAGCATCATGCCAGTCATGATAACCTACATTAAAAAAAAATTTATGACACTCTTGTAATTTAGGAAATTTATAATCTTGATATTGACTTTGTAACTTCATCTTATCTTTTGCCATCATCATAGTGCAATAAATATTACTTGGTTTATTAAATTTTATATGAAATAAATTAAAAGCTCTTTCTATTATTTGTAAATCAAAAGCTGTATTATGAGCTACAAGTGTATTGGCTTTACTTAATAATTCTGAAAATATTTCTAAAACTAACTTCATAGATACACCTGTTTTTTCAGCATCTTCTGTAGTTATTCCATTTATATTAGATGCTTCTTTAGGAATTATAAAAGGTATGCAACTAGGTTGTATTCTAAATGATATTTGAGATACTATTTTCTCTTTATCATCACAAAGTTGTGCTGCTAAACTAACTAAATGAGGTTGTTCTTCATGATCTGATTTTAAATCTCTACGCCAAAGTCCATTAGTTTCTGTATCAAAAAATAATATCATTATCCTTTTTTTAAAGATAATTCAACACCTTTAACTTGAACTTTATTATTTATTTTATTTTTATCTCTATCATTTTCTAAAAATAAAATAGCAGAGGTTAATGCATCATTGCTTACTTGTTTTTTATTAACATAATCAAGTAATATATTTATAGCTTGTTCTTTATTCATATGCTTCTTTTTCTATATTTGGCTGTTTAAATTCTTCAGTTTGATTTGTAAAATTTTTAATAGACCATACATTTACAAATTTTCCTTTAATTTTTCTACCTATATGATTAGCTCCTAAATTTTTTAAATAAGCACTAATTTCATGTAATTTAAATTCTTTAAATCTATGTCTATCTAAAAATTCCATAAAATCATTTATTCTAAACTCGGTATTAGTTTCTAATATAATAGCTTTACCTCTTAGTAAATCTTCAGATTCAGTAGAGGAAGTTGATCCAGTGCAAAATCTTTCTAATAAATCATATAATCTACCTTTATTACTTGAATCAGCTGGAGCATCTACTTGCTCTAATCTTTGCATTAAATCGTTAATAGTTTCTACCCATAACTTATCATTAATCTTAGGAAGTAACATATTAATATTTTCAAATACTACTTTTCTAAAATCTAAAAAACTATAAATATGATTACTCTCTAATGGTCCTATTCTTTTTTCATTTAAAGTTAAATAATAAGTAGGAGGATCAGTTAATATTTTAGTAATACCATTTAAAGAAGGCATTTCTCCATTATCATTAATTCCAAACTTACAGGTAAGACACTTAGGTCTATTACATACAGAATTTATAGGTGATTCATTACATCTATAATTATAATTTTTATTTTTTAAACTTTCTAATGTATTTGTAAATTCTCTAGGTTTAAGTGGTGGTGTTAAATATTTTTCATTATAATCTTCTAATTGTTCTTCCCAATTTTTAGGATCTTTTTTTCTTAAATAAACACCTAAATTAAATAATCCATTATTTCTTCCTCCTTCACTAATACCGCCTAAAGCTATTAAATGTTGTAAACAAGGAGGACCACCTGGTAATTTATCTTCAGAATTATCTAATTTTTTTATAAAACTCAAATCAATTTCATCTAAACTATTAATTGAAAATTTATGAATCCATTTAATAAAATTTTCTGGGGATAATACTTTACCATCATATAAAGCATAACGATCAGTTTCAGATCCTCCGAAATATGGCATATTAAGCCAATTACCTACATCTTCTTTTGTTAATATTTTATCTTGTAAAGGTCTTAAATCATATTTATTAAAACCAAATGCTTTAGCAATTTCTTTTAATTTTTTTATTATAAGAGCTGCCGAAATAAAATTTTTAGTAAATAAAAATATATGCCCTCCTCCACTTTTAGAACGACAAATTATTAAATTTTTTTTTACAAATAATTTTGAAATTTTTTCTAAATCAACACCTGCGTAATCATCTACATCAAGACAACCCCATTTACACTTACTTTCTTCATTTATTGGAACTACACCTAAACCTATTTTACCTTCTAGGTGTAGTTTCCATAAATCTTTTGTATAAGGTTCTCTAATTGTATTTCCAAATCCATCAAGCTTAACTCCCTTTGTTTGAGTAATTGTAAATTTACCATAAGCCCTAGTTAGACCTGGAAATACATTAAAAAAATCATCGGATAGCATGACTTAAAAAGGTGTTTCTTCACTATCCTCAGATTCATCATTTATATTTTGATCAGTATCTATTGGTTCTGATGCTTTAACTTTACCTTTATCTATAGATTCAGCTAAACCCTCAGCCATGTTAAATACGTCTTTATTTTCTATTTGACCTATTTCTTCTATTTTATATTTAAACCAACTACCTTGATCGTTCTCTGCTTGAATAGTAGATAGATTAAATTTATATAAAAAACTAGGTGGATCGATAGTTTGACCTTTTACATTAATCTTTTTCATTTTAAGAAGTGTGTTCCACTTTCTTGAAACTGAAAGATTACTAGAAGTCATATTTAATACAGCAGGTTCATATGTATTATCTTCTTTTTTAAGAAGAATAAAATGTTCTGCAGTATCAACTATTTGATTTTCTCCTAGAAAAGATTTTCTAGTTTTAGAATCAGTTTTAGTATTAGCGGGTCTCATATCGTGAACTGTAACTAATCCTCCACCTTTCTCTCTAGGAATCCACTCTACATAGGTTTTTCTATATCCACAAGGAATAACTTCAATACTGTCATTATATAAAGTATTAGTAACTGTATTAAAGATCATACCTTCTTCAGCTCCCTCAATATACTTTTCATCTTTTTTCTTTCTTTGAGGTGAACCAGACTGAACTATAGCTAATCTAGGAATAGTAATATCATCATTAGTGACATTCTGTAATCCTTTACCAGCATTTTTCAGAATTAAATCAGCATTAATGTTTCCTATTAAAGCTCCATTACTTGCTGCTTTCTTTATTGCTTGTTTTGTTTCAGCCATTTTTATTTCTCCTTTCCGAGTTTTACTTTTGCTATACTGGCTTCGTATACACTAAAATATTCTTCGGGTAATGTTTCTCCTAAAGAATATCTTTCTTTTGCAAAAGCTTTTAATGTACCAGGATGCACGGTTGACTTTTCTTCATAAGGAATATTCTTAAAATTTTTATTAAGAAGTCCTATAAGTTTATCAGCTTCATCGTACTCTCCTTTTGCAAAACTAACTTTAACATCGTGTTTAATTAGTTCAGCATGACCATTTTCTTCTAACCATTTAAGAGCACCTGCTCTTTTATCATCTGGTATAGAACAAAATAGTTCGTCTTTAACTAAAATTTGACTTCCATCTGCAAGATCAAATCTAGTCATATTATTACACGCTGCCATAGCATCGGGTAATTCTTTTTCTTCTATTTCTCGAATTTCAGATTTTAAGACTTTTAATCTTTCTTCTTCTTTTTCAAGAATTTTCTTTTTTTCTATTAATTTATTACCAATCGCTGTAACTATTTCTAATCCACCTTTTGGTAAAGTTTTCTTTTTCTTATGCTTTTCTACTGCGTCAAATATCCATTTATCCGACATAATTATCGTTCTCCTTTCTGTTATTATAAATATCTATCTCAACTGGATAATAAGCTCTATGCTCTCTATCCCATTTAAGTATTTTAAGTCTACCATTATTTATATCAGAGGCAACTATTGAAGCAATCGCAATAGCTACAGGGTCACCCATTGCAAGTAAAAAATCAGAATCATTAAAGTCTTTTAATTTCTGTTTCATTAAACGTACAACAGGATCAGACGAAAAAGTTATTTGTTTATATGGTTTTAATAAAGCTATTAATTCACCATATCTACCAGCTGCAAGAACATTTACATTTGGATTTTCTTGCACTATAAACACTTTCGCCATTTCTTCTCCTTTCTTTTTTTGATTTACTTTAGAATTAAAAAGTTTATATTTTAAAAAAATCAATTAGAAAACAGAAAGTTTTATATGCAAGTACATTTTGTAGATAAAAAAGATTTTATAGAATACAAGTTTAAAACTAAACCATATAAACATCAATTTGATGCTTTTATGATTAGTAAAGATAAAGAGAGTTATGCTCTTTTTATGGAACAAGGAACTGGTAAATCTAAAGTTATAATAGATAATATTGCTTATTTATTTCGTAAAGGTAAAATTGATACTGTTATAATAGCAGCACCTAAGGGTGTCTATCGTAATTGGATAGCTTCAGAATATGAAAATCATATGCCGGATGACGTAAAAGAATTTACAAAAACTCAAATATGGTCTCCTAATGAAACTAAAATTAATATAGATGAATTAGTAGAATTTTTAAAAGAAAGTAATAAATTAAGATTTTTTGTAATTAATGTAGAAGCTTTATCTACAGAAAAAGGAACTAACTATGTACATAGATTATTAAATACTGGAAAATCTTTTTTTGTAATAGATGAAAGTTCTAATATAAAAAATAGAGGAGCCAGAAGAACTAAAGCTTGTCATAAATTACATAAACTTGCAAAATACAGAAGAATATTAACAGGAACTCCAGTAACTCAAGGTCCGCTAGACTTATGGTCTCAAATGCATTTTTTAGATCCTTATATATTACAAAATAGTTTTTTTGCATATCGTAATACATTTTGTGTAATGAGAAGAAGAAGATTATCCACTCATACTTTTGACGAAGTTGTAGGTTATCAACGATTAGAAGAACTTCAAGAAATTTTAAAGCCATATAGTTTTAGAGTAACTAAAGATGAATGTTTAGATTTACCTCCTAAAGTAAAATTAATAAGACATGTAGAAATGACACCAGAACAAAAAAGAATGTATATCACTTTAAAAAAGAGAGCTATACTAGAGCTTGAGCGTGAAAAAATCGTGTCTGCGCCTCTTATAATCACACGAATTTTAAGATTACAGCAGATATTATGTGGTTTTATTAAATATGATGACGGAACTGAAACTATAATAAAAGGTGAAAATCCTCGTATACAAGAATTATTAGATGTTATTGAAGAGACACAAGGTAATATAATTATATGGGCTACTTATAGAAACTCAATTAAATTGATTCGTGATTCTTTAGCTAAAATATATGGAGCTAGTAAAGTTGCAACTTTTTTTGGTGATACTAAATCTGAAGAAAGACAAGAAATAGTTAAAAATTTTCAAAGTGGAGATATAAGATTTTTTGTAGGTCAACCTAGAACAGGAGGTTATGGCATAACATTAACAAATGCTAAAACTGTAATTTATTTTAATAATACTTATGATATGGAAGTAAGACTACAATCTGAAGATAGAGCACACAGAATAGGTCAAAAAGATAAAGTAACTTATATAGATTTCGTATGTCCTAATACTTTAGATGAAAAAATTATTCAAGTATTAAATAATAAAAAAAAATTAGCTGACGAAATAACTGGTGATAAATGGAAGCAATTATTCGCTTAAAGGACTTTTTTCTCTTATAATGTGTCTTAATACTTTTCCTTTATGAGAACCTTTTTTAATAGTATAACCTGAAGTACCATTACCATTAATTTCGACTTCTTTTCTACTTCTTAATAATACATTATTTTTCTTTTCTATTTCTTTATTAGAAAAATTTTTAACTATTAAATCTTTTAATCTTTCAATCATTATTTTTTAAATATATCCAATGTGGGTTTAAGTCCGTAAATTGCACCAAAAATTCCTACAATTAACCATTGATACCAAGTAGGAAATTTACCAAAATAATCAAAGAATAAATCTAATTTAGTTTTAATATTAACATCATCACTAATGATTGCATAAGATAATACTAATATTGGAATACACACTATTATAAGTACAAATTCATCCTTCCAAGTTTTATCTTGTTGATCAGATACATCTCTTTGGTATTCTATTTCACCACGAGCCATACGTTCATAATATCGCTTCTCAGCTTCTGATTCTAATAACTCAGATTGTTTATGATTCTTATAAATCTCAGCACCAGTTTTAAATATTGTAGGTATTATATTCCACCACATTAGGCACAACTCCTTATTATATTTGCTAATTCTTTACAACGTTTTGGTGTTTGTTTATGCCAATTAGAATCAATCATTTGATTTGCAGCTTCATTATAGTCTTGATTTTCTAAAGCTATAAAAAATTTTTTAAATTTACTTACACCAGTTTTACCTAATTGAAATACCATTTCTATTATAACTCCTTTTACTGTAGCTAAAACTAAACTTAATTGAGAAGTTAATTCATTAGCTCCATCTACAGCTTTATTAAAATCTTGATTAAATACTTCTTCTAATTCTTCTTTACTATATTCTACGCCTTCTTGAAAGTTATCTTTTTCTGTAATTAAATGACCATAGCCAATAGTGGCTTTTCCTAAAGAATCAAGATACATTTTAGGCACAAAACCCTCATGTTTTTTTATGCGTGTTTTAATTTCTTCGTAGTCCATAATAATCTTTTTTGGACTATTCTACATTTTTTTGTATGTAAATCTACTTTTAAAATAAAAATTCTTTTATTATCTACTCTCGCCATTCTTCCTATTTCAGTTCCTGATTTTCTTCTTGAAACTTTTTTAACATCTATAAGTATTGTCTCTAAAGTTTTAGGATCCACGGCCACTAAGTCTATAGCCGACTGAGTTTGACACCCTTTATATACAAAATAGCCTTGCTCTTGAAGCCAACAGATTGCTATATTTTCGCAAAGACAACCGATATTTTTTTTAATCATTTAATTAATAACATCGTAACTAGAGAAGCTAATCCTATAATTATTGCTCCAGCTGATGTTATTAAAATATATTCCAAACGTTTGATTCGAAAACAAATATGATCTATTTTTTCATGAGTTTCTTTTTGCATAATACGACATAGCTTTTCATGATTATCAATTCTTATATTAGCTATATCAGCTTTATTATAAGTTCCGTTAATTGTTCTCTTTTTTTTTATTTTCATTTTGCTAATTTTTTTTCAAATTCTTTTCTTTTTATCTCTTCAGATTTATTTTTTCCTCTAGTTTGAATTGCTTCCATTAAGCTTGAAACTAGTTTTTCTATTTTAGGATCTATATTTCTAGATAAAAATTTTGGTAAAGTTTCTCCTCTTGTTCCAATAATACTTCCAATTACTTCATCTGCTGGTGTAAATATTCCAGTTTCTCCTGGAAGTCTTTTTTTTTCAATTTTATCTTTAATATATTCTTTAGTTGTTAAAGGATTTTTTAATAATTTTAAAGGACCAGCTATTTCAAATCCTGTGTATGGAGTTAATGCTTTAAAAAATCTTTTATATAATTCTTTATCTTTAGGTTTTGTTGATTCACCTAATTTATCTAATATTTTCGGATAATTTCCACCTAAGTAATGATTTTTTGCTGCTTCTACAAATCTATTATAATCTCTTAATAAAGCTAAACTATCTCCTCCTAAATCAAAACCATCATATATTCTTGCTATTCTATTTAAAATTAATCTTTTATGATTTAATGGTCCAGCAAATATATCTACAAATAATCCAGCTTTATTAGCAGCTTCAGTAAGACCAGGTGTTCCAGCTTTAGCGGCAAATGTATCAGTTTGTATTAATGTTAAAGCTTTTGCTAAATCTCTATGTGCACTTAGAAATTCTTTACCAAACATTTGTTCTACTATACTTATATTATTATCTAAAAATTGATTTAGTTTTATTCCATCTAAAGAAGCAAATCTTCCTTGTCCTCCTGGTACAGTCATATCAGTTTTAACTCCATTTAAAAAATTTCTTAAATATATTTTTTTAATATCATTCACAATAGCTGGATCAATTTGTTTTAATCCATTTATTAAACCAGAAACATCTGCTTTATTTCCATTCTTAAATATTTCTCTAACAATTGCATTTGCATCACCAAGTTCTAAAGTATTAACATTTAAAGTAGGTAATTTATCTGATACAACTTTTTGAATTCTTACTTGATTATCTATAAATTTTTGATAAGTATCTAAAGCAGATTTTTGAGAATTTGCAAACTTATTAAATTTTTTTTCACCTAATATTAATTTATAATTATCTCCAAATTGATCTATAAATTGTTTATGAGACATTTTTCCAGTTCCTCCGGCAGTTTCTGGAAATACTTTATTATAATAATTTTCATATAAAGCACTTTCAATTCTATTTCTTTGATTAACTGTTGCAATTTTTCCTTTTAAAATATTTCCTAATTTTTCAGCATTATTTAAAGATTCATTAGTATTATTTACAAATGCTTGAAAAGCATTTTTATTATTTCCAGTTAGTTGTAACGGTTTTAAAACTCTACTTGAATCTCCATATCCAAATTGTTTTGTTAAATCTTCTAAATAAGATCCTCTATAATTAAATAATAAATCATCATATTGATCAACAAGTTTTTTTGTATTATCAAATCCGTCTGTTGCTTTATTAATAGCTGTATTAAAAGCACCTTTTACTTTTGTAAAAGCATTTCCTAAATCTCCAGGAGCATCTTTTTCAGCATTTCTTAATAAACTTCTTAGTGTTACTGCTTCATTAAAGCTTAAATTTTCTAAATTAATAATTCCTTTTTTTAAAACTTTTAATTGATTTTTTATTAAATCAGAATGACCATATTCATTTAATAAATCTACTAAATCATTTATAGATTTTTGTTTATTGTAAGCTTTCATTTCTTCTGCTGAAAGCTTTTTACCAGTTATGTCGGGTAATTCTTTTTTAACTTCTGTACTATATTTTTGTAAAATTCTATTTAAAACTTTTACACTTTCTTTGTCATCAATTTCTATCTTTAATTTATTATCTTTTGCTGCTTTAAAAATATCATCTTCTAGTTTTGTTAATTTTGGTTTAATTGTATCAGTAAGTTCATTAAATGTAACAGCAATTCTATCTATTTCTGATGTAGTAGGATCTTTATAAAAAGAAAGTTTAGTTTTAGATAAATTATTAAAAGCATCTTTTACAGCTTTATCTGTTTCAACTAATTCATCTTGTCTTATTTTTTTAACTTTAGTACCAACAGTGTCAATTAAATTATCTGCAGTTTTTGCATCTACAGTGTCTAGTCCTGTTAAATTTTTAATTACTTGTCTTTCTATTTGTTTAGTTTCATTTATTTTATTTGCTTTTTCTAAAAAGTATTGATAATTTAAATCTTGTTTAGAACCTTTAGGAAATATTCCAGCTTCAGGTATAGCATTCGCAATACTTATTGCTAAATAGTCATTTGCTGCTTTTTCATCAACTCCATTTGCTATTAATACTTTTTTAGCATCATCTAAAGCAATAGTTATTTCTGAATCCAAATTACCACCTGATTTAATTAACTTTTGAATTGTATCTTTAGTTAATCTTTCTCCAGGTTTTGTAAATGATCCAATAGTGTTTTTTATAAGTTGACCTACACCTAAAAAAGCAGGTGTTGCAATTAAATCTATACCTGCTGATAAAATTGCCGAATTAAAAGCTTGTTTATCAAATTCATCATCAGAAAGATCACTATGTAAACCATTCTTTCTTCCAATATATAATCGTGTTAGTTCACCTGCAAAAGTAGCAAATGAAGAACCAGCAGCAGTTCCTAAAATTGGAGATACGAAACTACCAACAGTTCCTCCGCTAATAGCAGCTCCTACTGGAATTGCGTCACCAGTTACAGCTTTAAAATCACCAAGTGTAGGATATGCTTTAGGACTATTTGCGGCATAATACATATTATCACCTCCTAATTCTTTAGGAGTTTTATATATAAGAGCATCATACATATCATTTCCTGCTCCTAGTCTTGTTAGTTTAAAATCTATTTTATCACTATATTTTTCTACTTGATCTGGTTTTAATCCTTTTTCTTCTACTAAAAATTTTTTATATAATTTTTTAGCTTCTGCTACTTTATATTCAGGGTTTGGAAGTGTAAAACTTAAATCAAATCTAATACTTCCTGGAAGTTCTTTATCAGTATCTGTTCTTACTCCAGAATAATTAAAAGCTTCTTCTTTAGTAAACCCTAAAGCATCAAATTTCATACGATCATCTGGAGTTGATTCCGCTAAGTATTGATTATTTTCTTTTCTTTCTTTTACTTTTTTTCCAATTTTTTCAATTAATTTTGTATCATAACCTTCTTGATCTAAAAAAGAACTAATATCTTTTGGTTTTTGTTTTGCATCTAATTTTGCAAAAAAAGCTTCTTGAGAAAGTGTACCTCTTACTAATCCTTCAGCATCAGTTTTATCAATACCATTTGCTATATAAGTATTATAGACATCTTTTTGAGCTTGAGATAAATTTTCCATTTCATTATTTTGATAATTTTTTTTGTGATTCTATTATTAATTTTTTAATGTCTTGATCTTTTTGAGCTTGATTTTCTACAAACTTTTTAAATGGATCTAAAGTTTTTTCATACTTAGGTGATAATTGTTGATAGTTATAAGCTGAAATAATTCTAAATGGATTTTTAATATTATCTGGATCATCTCCAAATAATTCTACTAATGTTTCTGGTTTTACTTTATTAGCATAAGTTCTAGCTAATATTCTTGCGGCTTCATCTTTTGCTTTTCTTTCAAATTGAACATCTTTTCTTTCAAAAGCATATGTTGGTGCTAATTCTTCTGATTTTACATCTATATCTTTTGCAGTTTTTTCAGCTGCAACTAATTTAGCTAAAGCTTTAGGATTAGTTGTAACATCTCCAGCTCCTGATAATAAAACACTAATATCTTTATCAGATGCTGGATATAAATCTTTTACTTGATTAACAATTAATTGTTTAGCTGATGCTGAAAATAAATCTTTAAATGCTATTTTATCTTCTGTAGTTAATTCAGTTAAATCTTTTTTAGCTCCTACTTTTTTTGAGAAATCTTCATAAGCTCCACCTAATCCTATTTCATAAGCTATTTTTTGAAATGGTGTTAAAAAATTTTCAATTAAACCTGTTGGAGATTTAAGTCCTAAATCAGCAAGTTTATATAATTCTTGAAATCGTGTATCAGTAGCTCTATAACCTTTTTCTTTTTCAGCTTGTTTAGTTTGATATTTATCAAAAGATTTTAATATACCTTCTTCTCTTATATCTCTAAATCTTGGTTCTACTTTTTGAGCTTTTAATTCAGTTATTCTACGTTTTTCAAATTCTTCCTCTTCATCTAAAATTGCTTTTGCAATTTTACCAGGTAGTGATCTTGCTTCTGATAAAGGAGTATAACGAGATGATTCATCTATAATTTTTAAACTTCTAACAAAATTTCTTTTTCTTTTTGGATCTTGAAATATTTTTTCAATTGAATCAGGAAGAAATGATGCAACATTAGATAAAGTACCTCCTACTGAACTTACAAATTCTGATAATGTTCCTTTTGGTTTATTTTTATTTTCAAGTTCTTTTAACCTATCAGCATCTCTTATTCTATTACGATCAATAGCAGAAGCTTCTTCTTGTGCTCTTTGTGACTCTAATCTTAAAGAATCAGCATCAGATGTAGTAGTATTTGCTAAAGCATTTCCTACAGCTACTGGTATTTTTTTATCTTCGTTCTCAGCTAGAACATCGTCAAAATATACCATTTAATTTACTCCTTTAAACTCTACATCTATCTTAGAATAATCCACTGCTAAATAACCAGAATCATGAATAAAAGCAGCATGAGGAACTTGATGAGCCATAACACCTTGATAAATTTGATTATCTCCTTTATAATTAAATGTGTAGATATTTATACCCGATGAAGATTTTCCAATTAAATTTATATTTTCTTTTAATCTTATATCAGATAAGAATGAACCTAAAGCACCAGCAGCACCTATAATTTGACCGAATGGAGATGGAGCACCTACAACTTGACCTGTGTAGCCTGATCTTTCTTCTCCATAACTTCTGATAGGAGCACCTGATAAAGCACCAATAACTTGTCTTACTTGTTCAGTTCCAAAACCTTGTTGTTCTACGAAATCTCTATAAGCTTCAGCAAGACCAGCTTGTTCTATACCTCTTTGAGTTGCACCAAATTGACCTATATTTTGAGCTGCTCCAGCTAACGCACCTAATTGACTTTGTGCCGCACCAAGTTGTGTAGCTCGATCAGCTGCAAATCTAGCAGCACCGGACTCAAATCCAGCTTGACGTAATCTTCCAGAAATATCACCTACTTGTCCTAAATATTCTCCACCTAATATACCTCGTTGAACTCCTTCACGAGTACCTCCAAATGCACCAGATCCAATTGCTTGACTTTGTAAAGCTCGTAATTGTTGTTGATAGTTTCTTTCAACATCTTCTAATGCTGATTGAACAACTTGACTCTCGTAAGGATTCATGTATTGTTGTGCCATTGCTGGTGTAAATGTTTGTGCACCTATTTGAGCTAATTGACCTGCTTGTGGTAAAATTTGACCAGTAAAAATATTTCCAGCTTGTATCTCTGATGGTGTTAATTGAGCTACACGTTGACCTGTAAATGCTTGAAATGGTTTTTGACTTTCAGCTTCAGCACGTCTTAAAGTTCTTTCTTGAATCTCTTTGAAATACTCAGGTATTTGATAAGTAGTCGTTTGTTGCGATGGTGCTTGTACGACAGTTGTTGATGGTTTAAAAATACTACCCATTGATTATATAAGTTCCT